>Ga0302287_10000632_pt1 | contig 16542 bp, 9 predicted proteins | sample III_Fen_E2_4_FD_200452 | JGI IMG/M metagenome (GOLD analysis project Ga0302287, IMG submission 200452) | Peat permafrost microbial communities from Stordalen Mire near Abisko, Sweden - III_Fen_E2_4 | ecosystem: Environmental > Terrestrial > Soil > Wetlands > Permafrost | place: Sweden: Abisko...
TTCTCAATTACTTTTATATTATTCTTGATGTTTTTTTTAAAACTGCTGATTATCTTCATTGAAAAGTAATTAGAGAGTGAAAAAGAAATATAATATTAATCTTCTAAACAAATTAATTGTTAAAATAAAATGTAAGAAGTTCAACAATAAAACATAAAGAAAGCAGCCTTTTAACTTTATTCAATATACTTGTTTCAGAGCTAAAAGAATTAAACAAATTGCAACAAAAAAACATGTTATACATCAACTATCGCATGGATTTTCTATAAAGCTAGATTTTACTTTTTGCCAAGATGTAAAAAAAAGCAAAAATATGGCTGCTTTATTCGAAAAACTTATGCCTAATGAATGAAGACTTTTAAATTCGTATTGCAAAAAATAAGTCAAAACAAATAAATAAAGCTTTCCGCATCATTTTAATTTATTTTTGTTCGTCTGATCAGATTTTTTATTGCTTAACAGTCTTAAAATAATATAATTAGCTTAAAAATGATTTTTACTATATTTTTTATACATCAGTGTTGATATTTGTGTTAAAATTTATTTTTATTAGAATAGCCGGATCACTAGTGTCCACTTAAATTTTTAAAGAAATAATCTCATTATTTATTGACAATGAAATATTAAATCCATTATTATCAATTACTTCATTAATAATCAATTATAAACCAACTGAAATAATATTCATAAAATAATAATTATCATGTTGCCAATTATCGATATTTTTAAGAAATTAAATAATTCAAATCGTCACGTAACATTTTAGAATGTAATATGCAGATTTATAATGGCCTCAAAGAACTGTTAATGAATTTAAGTGGACACTAGTGAAAAAATATACCTATCAAATCAGTCTTTTTTAAATAACAACTGCTCGGTCGTGGTAAGAAATCGTTCGACGGCTCTTTCGATATCAAATTCCATTCTGTGAGCCAATACAGTGAGCCACCATACCGATTCGCCAAGTTTATGTTCAAGATCTTTCTTTTCAGTGCCTCCAACAGGCCACCGCTCCTGTTGAGACATGACGAAACAATCTACTAGTCCGGCATCAGTAAGGAATGCCAGCGCATCTTGTTCCAAAGGCCATGAGTGACCCTGTGATTTAATTTCCAATTGATGATAACGTTCCCGTATTGTTTTAGAACGTTCCGTTAGTTTAATAAGTTTCATTGTTCTTTGAATAAAATTTCTATAGATGTTTAAAGATCCCTTATAGGTCTGCGTAAGTAACTGAAACAGTAAGTATTCATCCAGGCTTCGTTTTGCTGGCCGAAATTGAACACTTTTGTTGTTGCGACTTCAAATATACTCAAAACCTCGAATTGAATTGAATTGGATACATTTCCCGAAAAGACCTTATCTTAAATAATTAGTCCCATTTTATGAATTCGAATTCAATATTCGAATTCAATCGATTTACACACCAACAGCCTGTTTTTGTTATAATGCATTTTCCGGTTTAGAAGGAATAATCCCTTTATTCCTAGGAATAGTCGTTAATACCACTAATCAATTATAGCCGAAAGTAAAAAAAAACTAACTTACTGAATATGTGTAGTTAAAACCTTAAAACAGTTAAACAAAAATGATAAAGGTTTGTTATAAAAAACAAATTCAATTGACCTTTTTTTTATATAAACCAAACGATGTAATAAACAGAATAAAATGGAAAAGACAAACATAGCCATTATGGTTGCCATCATTTCAAGTATTACTGCAATTTTAACTACACTCATTTCTTTCAAAATAAAAAATTATCATGATGAAAGAGAGATCAATAAGAAAGTTATACTTGAATCTTTAGATCCTTTAATAATTATCACTGACGACCTCAGAAACAAACTCTTAAATCTAATTGACAGAGACAAGAAAAAAGACACTCTATTAAAAGATACGTTGAAACAACTTTCAGATAATTTCAATGGATCAAGCTCTTCTAAATATTATGAATTATGGAAAGATGAGTTTGATTTTATTAAATGGACGAATCAATTGGGACATTATTCAATGTCATTATTATATATTACAGCTTTATATTTTTCCCGGGCATACTATATCAGAACAAAACTACCTTTTCTAAAGCTGAAAAGTTCTACCGACAAGGAATTGATAGATAAAATTAATGATGTTCGAATTTCTATGGGAGGTGAGTTTGGCATTTGGGATGAAATACAGGATTCTGCCGGTATTTTCATTAAAAAAGAGAGCGAGAATGAATTTATGAACTATTGGGAATTCTGTAATGAGATTTATGTCAATAAAAAGTATTATTACTTTTATAAAGTAATTGATTTTTATGAGGATTTCGATCATAAAACAGAAATTGAGAAAGAGAATATGACTGAAAGCTTATCCCGTTTAAATTTATATCTTAATGAAATCCGGATACACAAAAAATTAAGTTTAGAGTAATTCTAATACTCATTAATCGACAAATGAAACGATATAACCAATTTTATTTCATATAAATAAAATCAGCAATCAGTAAAAAGCTAAATTTTTCATAAGAATCTGAAGTATTTACAACAATAAAAAACAGAATGAATATGAAAGCCCTTACAATAAACATCTGGATTCGTAAGTTTAGATCGACATTCATGAAATTGCCATTTATTAACTCCCGACATTGGGTGCATAGCGTGGAACCCCCTTATTGGTGGACGGAAATGAATCAACCCGAAGTTCAACTAATGATATATGGAGATGATTTAAGGTCAACTGATTTTTTAATTGACTACCAGGGAGTCACTATCGCACGCAAAGAATTATCCGAAAATAAAAATTGTGTCTTTTTGTACCTGGACATAATGAGAGGAGTAAAACCCGGGAAATTTAACATTAAACTAATAAAAGGAAAAAAAAAGCAAACTTATAAATATGAGCTTAAGAAGCGACGCGAAGGCTCTGCAATGCGAACCGGTTTTTCAGAAAAAGATGCCATTTACTTAATCATGCCCGACCGTTTTGTCAATGGAAATCCAAAAATCGATTTTATCAATGGGTATCAACAGGGTGTCAACCGAAAAGATCCGGGAGCCCGCCAAGGTGGCGACATTGAAGGAATGATCTCCAGGATTCCCTATTTAGCCGATTTAGGGATAACCGCTTTGTGGACCACACCTCTTTTTGAAAGTAATAATGCACAATACTCCTATCACCAGTATGCTTGCTCCGACTATTACAAAGTTGATCCTCGACTGGGTGAAAATGAAGATTATGTGCGACTCTCGGAAGCCTGTCATGCGAATAAAATAAAGTTGATTATTGACGTAGTTCCTAATCATTGCGGATTGTCACACAGGTGGATTAAAGAGAATAATGTTCCTGATAAGACATGGTTTAACAGCTGTGATAAAAAGACTCCACTTAACCTCGCTGCCTGTACCGATCCGCATGCTGCAGAAGCCGATCGGGCAAGGATAGTAAAAAGTTGGTTTGCAGATGACATGCCCGACTTAAATCTTCAAAACCCCTTTCTCTTCGATTATCTGCGTCAGGTGTATGTGTTTTGGATAGAATATGCTCATATTGATGGAATACGGGTAGATACTTTTCCTTATAATGAGCTTCAAACTGCAGCCGACTTCATTAAATCCATTCGGGATGAATATCCGAATATGAACATTGTAGGCGAATGCTGGTTAAAAACGCCCGCGGAAATAGCCTATTACCAATCGGGGAATAATAACAGGGATGGATTTGACTCCCGTATGACAAGTGTTATGGATTTTGTTTTGAAAAATGTATTCGAACATTCCTTCAACGAAACGGAAGGTTGGGATACCGGAATGATCCGTTTCTATGAGCATTTTGCGCAGGATTTCGTTTATGCCAATACAAATCTGATTATGAACTTCCTGGATAATCATGACATCAGTCGCTATTCATCTGTTGTGAAACGTGATATTAAAAAATACAAGATGGCACTGGCTATGTTACTTACCGTTCGCGGATATCCTCAGATCTATTATGGTACCGAAATCATGCTCGATGGAAATTTCAAGGATAACTATGAAGGCTTCAGGTATGATTTCCCGGGTGGCTGGACATCTGACAAAAGGAATGCATTCACCAAAGAAGGACGTACAAGCGAAGAAAATGAGGTCTTTAATTATATGAAAATCTTACTGAATTACCGGAAGCACAATCCGGTACTTCATAACGGGCAAATGAAACAGTTCATCCCTGAAAATGGGTTATATGTATATTTCCGTTATAATGATGAAAAAATGCTTATGATCAGTGTGAACAATAATGAGAATCCAAAAGAATTAGACCTGAAACGTTTTGATGAAATGCTAAAAGAAAAAACGACAGGTAAAGATATTATTGCAGGCGTTGAATATTTGCTTTCTATTCCAATATCAGTACCAGGCAAAACTGTTCTAATCCTGGAAATAAGTTAGATGTTTGTGCACTTTCATTTGTATTTCTGTAAAAAAGACAGTTATGATATTTTTAAATTGACATCTTCCATTTTTAAAATGATTCAAAGTTACAAACACTCAGACAGAAGAACTTAATTGCTTTCTGTTTTAGTGGAATGATTGATGCAGAACCTACCGGTTCATTCAATTATTTTGCTGTCTTTTTCATTTAATGGGACACTTTTTCTTCGATATGTAGTCCATCATTTGTAAATCAGGAAACTGTTTCGGGTCAATTCAGTGCTTTGTCAAGTGAAACCGGTCCTGTATTTTATAAATTAGATCCTTAGAATTGTATTCTTGCTACTTGATCTTGTTATCTTGAACATTCATTATATTATATTAAAGGTGCGAAATATAAGTTAACTTATTCGTTCTATAATCTTTACACTGTGTTTTATTATCTTCACACTTCGTTTTATTTTCTTCACAGTACGTTATATTATCTTCACATTGCGTTTTATTTTCTTCACAGTACGTTATATTATCTTCACATTGCGTTAACAAATCTCCTTTATGCGTCCTTTAACAGCCTCATTTCGACGATAAATGAACTTTCTGTTTGATCTGAATTTTAAACTATTTGGGCAGCTATTTCCAGTACGTAGAAAGATCTCCGGGCTGCATAAGGCGATACACCTTCTGACTTGTTTGAATATCCTTGCAGGATACTATACAAGGACCGGATTACCACTCCAACAGGCTACCAAACGAACCAACCGCCTACAGGTGGAAGGATAATCTTCCAGAAGTTCAGCCTCTTTAATTATGCACTTAAAACACCTCAAAACTTTAGTCACTATTTCATTTTACAGGATTTTCATAAAACAAATTTATTAATTGCAGTTTATTTTAATTTTAAACTCAAAAAGGCTTCATAGTCTGCCAATAAGCATGTATTTTTGTACCTTAATAAATTTAAAATATTCATGAAGACAGGATCTATTCTGGTTGTTGATGACAATAAAAATGTGCTGAGTGCATTACGTATCTTATTGGAAAATTACTTTCAACAGGTCACGCTCTTATCGTCACCAAACCAATTGACATATAAACTGAGAGAGCTTATGCCGGATATAGTACTACTCGATATGAATTTCTCGGCAGGAATTAATTCGGGGAATGAAGGATTGTATTGGTTGTCGGAAATTAAAAAGTTCGATAGCGAACTACCCGTTGTATTATTTACGGCTTATGCCGACATTGATCTGGCGGTTAAAGCATTGAAAGAAGGAGCCAGTGATTTTGTAGTCAAGCCGTGGGATAATGCCCGGTTAATTGCAACATTACAATCTGCTTACGCACTTTGCCAATCGCACAAAGAAGAAAAAAAACTACGTGAAAAGCAAGGTGTGTTGAGCAGAGAATTGACCCCGGAAGAATCAATCTGCTGGGGACAATCAGCAAGCATGCATGAACTGCGAAGGTTAGTTGCCAAAGTCGCAAAAACAGATGCAAATATATTAATAACCGGTGAAAACGGTACAGGCAAAGAAGTTATAGCACGTGAAATCCATCGACTGTCCGCGCGCAAAGATGAAGTGTTGGTAACAGTAGACATGGGTGCTGTAAGCGAGACTTTGTTCGAAAGTGAACTTTTTGGTCATGTGAAAGGTGCTTTTACTGATGCAAGAACCGACAGGGCCGGAAAATTCGAAGCAGCGGACGGTGGAACGCTTTTTCTGGATGAAATAGGAAATCTGAGTTATCCTTTACAGGCTAAATTACTGAGTGCTATCCAGTCGAGGCAAGTGGTACGTGTTGGTGACAATAAATCGATACCTGTGAATATACGGTTGGTATGTGCCACGAATCGTAATCTTGAACAATCAGTTCAAAACGGTGAGTTCAGGGAAGATTTACTGTATCGCGTCAATACCATTCACATTGAAGTTCCTCCTTTACGCGATCGGAAGGTGGATATTCCACAACTTGCAAATTTCTATTTGCATAAATACGCTGTAAAATATGGCAAAAAGAGTTTGACATTTACCGGGCAAACCATTTCAAAACTTGAGGATTACTCCTGGCCCGGTAACGTGCGCGAATTGCAACATGCTATTGAAAAAGCAGTGATACTATGTGACGGGGATCAATTGTTGCCAACCGATTTTTATATGAAAGAACAAAATTCAACAACATCTAAAATAGAGAATATGAGCCTGGAAGATGCTGAACGGTTGTTAATAGGAAGTTCAATAATGAAGAATAACGGGAATCTATCGTCTGTAGCTATCGAACTAGGCATTACTAGACCGACGCTTTATAGTAAAATCAAGAAATACGGTCTATAATAGTATGTTCAAATCCATTCAATATAAACTAATTCTATTCCTCTGTTTACTGATCGTTTCGGTTGCAGCACTAACCTGCTGCATTGTTTATAAACAGTATGCATTGGCAATCGTTTCAGGCATTACATTTTTGATGAGTCTCCGTTCTTTGCATCTTCATTATAAAAAATTCAACAGCAACATTTTGTTTTTGCTTAATGCCCTGGATAACGGTGACTATTCGTTTCATTTTTCTGAAAACAATTTATCCCGCCGTGAAAAAGAGCTCAATACGATGCTGAATCGTATAAAAGAAATTTTGGCAAATGCCCGTAAAGAAGTGATAGAAAATGAGAAGTTCCTGAGTCTGATTATTGAAAGTGTCTCTACTGGAATTATTATTATGGACGATTTTGGGCGCGTACAAACAGTCAATCTATCGGCATTGCATTTACTGGGATTACCTGTTTTTACGCATCTAAATCAGTTGGGCAGTGTGAATGAGAATTTTCCGGAACTCTTTAGGACTATGAAAACCGGCGATCATCAACAAATAGTGGTTACCAATGAGCGTGAAGAAATGCAGGTTAGTCTACGTCTTTCGGAAATAAAACTGAAGAACGGACGAATGAAAGTTATTACCCTCAATAATATTGGCAATGAATTGGAGACCAAAGAAATGGAATCGTGGATCCGGCTTATCCGCGTTATGACGCATGAAATCATGAACTCCATTGCCCCGATAACTTCGTTGAGTGAAACCTTACTTTCGATGCTTAAGACTCCCCTACCCGACAAATCGGACGAAAGCCTGAAAAATAATACCATTGAAGCTTTCGAAACGATTCATTCCACAGCCAAAGGCTTACTCTCTTTCGTTGATTCGTACCGCAAATTTACAGGAATTCCAAAACCCGTTGTTCAACCATTTGCACTAAAACCTCTGCTTGAGAAAGTACTCCATCTTGAACGGAAAGTCCTTAAAGAGAAAAATATAAAATTACAACTGATTTACGAGGATGTAGCTATAGAGTTATTAGCTGATGAAAAATTAATGATGCAAGTATTTGTTAATCTAATAAAAAATGCCATTGAAGCCATTGTTTCCACCGAAAACGGACTGATCATCATTCGTACACACAAACAAACTTCCGGACAGGTCGCCATTGATATCTGCAATACAGGGAAGCCTATCCCTCAGGATATACTTCCCAATATCTTCATTCCCTTTTTTACGACCAAAGAAACCGGCACCGGAATTGGTCTGAGTGTTTCGCGGTATATCATGCGGCTGCATGGAGGCAAACTGACTCATTCTACTTCATCTGAAGGGTGGACGGTGTTTACAATCATCAGTCCTTCAAAATAAAGTTTTAAAATTCATAAATGATACTCACGTAACTAATTTATATTATTAATTTAAATTAGTAATAAGCACTAATATTTCTTACCCCCCTTTAGGGTTGGGGTTCTTCTTTCTTCTTTAGTAACTTGAGCTTCTTTCTTTTCTTTTTTTCTCTTCCACCCCTTCAGGGGCCGGGGGTTCTAATTTTATTCTCCCTTCAACGATTCCACCGGATTGGCTGTCGCAGCACGCCAGGTCATCCACGAAACGGACAGCAGCGACAACAGCAATACAAAGAGTCCTGACAAAGCAAATATCCACCAGTCCAGCGTAGTTTTATGGGCAAAATCCTGTAACCAACGCTGCATAATAAAATAGACAAGTGGAATGGCAATAATAAACGCCAGTGCAATCCATCGAATAAAGCTCAGATTCAGCATCCTGACAATTTCTGTTGACTTTGCACCGTTTACTTTCCGGATCCCTATTTCTTTTGTGCGGCTCTTGATAATAAATGCCATAAAAATAAAAAGTCCAAGATTCGCAATTATCAGACACAGTACAGAAAATATCCGCACCAGCATTTCGGCATTCCACTCGTTTCGATATACTTTGGCATATTCATCCTGCAAGAATGAATAACTTGCCGGATAATCGGGATTGACTTTAGTCCATACTTTGTTGAAAACAGCCAGGGACCGTTCGGTATTTTTGGGATCAAGTCGTACCATAAAACAATTCAGGAAGAAATATAACGGGCGTTGAATAATAATCATTGGTATGGTATCTTCGTACATGGTGGTATACGTAAAATTATTCACTACACCGCAGATGGTACCCTGCCGGATATAGCCCAGCGCACTATGATTGATTGTTAATGTTTTGTTAATGGCTTTCTCAGGCGAGCCAAGTCCTAAGAAAGTTACGGCTTTGGCGTTCAAAACATATTCTTCCGATACATTGCTATTGTATTTCTCTTTTTCCTTAATCATTTTCATAAACAATTGTAGTTGTTCGCCGGATGTCATATTATCAGGCAAAAAGGTTCGTCCGGCAATTGGTTTTATATTAAAAAACGGAAGAAAATCTTCACCAACGGCCAACAACGGAATTTGCATCTCCTTACTCTTCCCTTCAGTTTTTACACTCAGCATATCCCGGATAGCTGAGCCGGGTAATTGCATGGCAGCAGTTACACTTTTTATCTCAGGATGCTTCTCTAATTCCACTTTTAATACTTTATAACGCATTTTTACCTGTTCGGGTTGTTCATTCATCACCAGAATGGTGGAATCATTTCCTCCTACCTGTGTATTTTTAATATATGACACTTGCTTGCTGATGCCTGCTGCCAGAATAATAACAAACAGAACGATTGAATATTGACCCACCAGCATATATTTGACGTTCGAAAATGAAAAACTAAGTGGTTTTGTTTCATTTCCCGTATTCAGAAACAGTGTGGAAGAAAGGCTAAACAGCACCGGTAAAAGTGAGATAATGACAATCAGTACTAAAAAGCCCATATTTAAAATCACAACTTCACCCATGCTCAGTACCGAGAGTGAATAATGCAATATAGATGCTCCGTAAAAGGCAATAAGAGTACCCGATAAAACGGATACTATGCCTAGCAACAATGCCAATAAGGTTTCATCCCGAAGAACAGTTAAAGAAGAAGCTCCATTCAGTCGCAGTAACTTATAATACTTTTTGTTGTCGGAAAAGATAAGACCAGCATTCAGCCAGAGGTTAAACAATACAATGACCAGCAAAAGAACATTCGAACCAATAATCAGATAAACAAAATAGATATTGCCATTGGGCTCCAATTCGCGCATTACCCGACTATGCAAATGTATGTCGGTCAACGGTATTAAATGTGCGGTCGTTTTACCATCCTTAGGCGTTGCATCTTTGTTATAAAAATTTGTGATTTTCCGGGCAAGACCGGATAAACCGGCATCTTTATTCCGTAGAATGTAAACATAAGGCCAATCATCTCCTGCGTTGTCTGGACGTTGAACTATAATTTCCGTATGAAAATGTGAGTTCTCGGGGAAGTCTTTAAATACTCCCGTCACAAAGCCACTCAAAGGGCCTAATCTCCTACCGTCAAGCTGAATATTTTTGCCTATAGGCGATTCATTCCCAAATACCCTTTTGGCAAAACTTTCACTCACCACTACATCATGAGGTGTTCGAAGTACTTTTTCTTTTTGCCCAATTACCAACGGATAGCTAAATACCTGAAAGAAATTAGAACTTGCAGAATAGATGTTCTGCATTATTTGAGGTTTTCCTTTGTAAGTCATTACAGCAGTATTGACTTTTGACAGTGCAACAATTTGCTCAATGCCCGGAATCCCGGACAATAAACCAGAACCTGTAAAGCCATAAATCCTTCCATCAACCGGTTCATCATTGTACTGCAAAGACAAGCGGGAAATCCTGTCTGCATTTAGATTGAAGCGGTCATAGCTTAATTCTTTTTTCACATGAATATACGACAAAATAAGACAGGCAAAAATGATAGACAATCCCAGCAGATTAACTACCCGCAGGTATTTGCTTTTCAGGAAACGACGGAAAACGAATAAGATATTGGTCATAATGATAATAAGACTACCCCCAACCCCTGAAGGGGAGTTGAAATTATTTATATTGATAGATTTGTGAACCTCCAAAGTAATTAAAATTTAACAATTAATAAAATGAAGAATCTCAGAACTTTAAAATTCACCAAGCAGATTATTAAATGTTTACGATCACCTGCTTCATTAAAGTATGAATAGTTAAGTGCTCGAAGAAACCGCAGAGAGTATAAAAACTGAAAATAATAAACTTATTAAAGAAGATTAATCGGACGCAAAACCGAATATTAAATAACAATTTCTTTCAGGTTTTATATCTTCTCTGCGGTTATTTTCAACTGTTTATTTAGAAATGATCACAGTTTACTGAATAGGGTCAATGATTTGTCCATCGAACAGATTAATGACCCTGTGAGCAAAAGTAGCATCATGTTGTGAGTGTGTTACCATGACTATGGTGGTTCCTTCACGGTTTAGTTCCAGAAGCAAATCCATCACATCTTTACCATTCTTCGAATCCAGGTTTCCTGTCGGTTCATCGGCCAGAATCAATTTCGGGTTCGCAATCACAGCCCGTGCTATGGCTACACGTTGTTGTTGCCCCCCCGAAAGTTGATTTGGAAAATGTTTGGCCCGATGACTGATATTCATACGACGTAATGTTTCTTCCACCCGTTTTTTCCGTTCGGCAGGTTTTACTTTCATGTACACCAGGGGCAATTCCACATTTTCGTACACATTCATTTCTTCTATCAGGTTGAAACTTTGAAAAACAAATCCGATATTGCCTTTCCGCATGTCGGTACGTTGCTTTTCCTTCAAATGCCCCACTTCGGTACCGGCAAGAAGATAATCACCCGATGTTGGATTATCCAACAGCCCGAGAATATTCAGTAATGTTGATTTTCCACATCCCGAAGGTCCCATAATAGCGATAAATTCACCCTCGGCGACATGCAACGAAACTCCGTCCAATGCCACTGTTTCAATTTCTTCTGTGCGAAATGTTTTTCTTAAATCATTTGTTTTTAACATGATGTATATAGTTTATAATTTGTTAGTTTAAAATTTCGTCTTGGTTCTTGGTTCTTGATTCTTGATTCTTGGCTCTTCTTACCTCTTACCCCTTACCTCTTACCTCTTGCTACTTATTCATTCTTTATCGCATCAACCGGATTGGCAGTGGCGGCCTTGTGACTTTGCCAACTGACGGTGATGACAGTAATGACAACTACCAGCAATCCGGCAAGCAGGAATACCCACCAGTAAATAGGTGTTTTATAGGCAAAGTGTTGAAGCCAGCGGTTTACAATGTAATAAGCCACCGGAACTGCCACGACAAAAGCAATTGACAGTTGAATGAGCACACTCCGGTTAAGCATCAGCATAATTTCTTTTACCGAAGCACCATTTACTTTTCTGAGGGCAATTTCCTTTGATTTATACCGTGCATTGAAAACAATCAGTCCATACACACCCATAATGGCAATGATGATGATCACTACTCCAAAAATTGAAATAAGTTTAGAAAGATTACTCTCATTTTTGTATAAATCATTGATTGTTTTGTTTAAAAATTTAATATCAACTTCTTCTTCGCTGTATTTAGCCCATGTTTTTTTGATATAATTGATAGTTGAGGGTGTATCTTTCCCCGAAATCTTTATAATTATCCATTGCATATGATTATCGTTCAGAATTGCAAAAGCCATGGGTTGAATAGAATCTCTTAAAGAACTATAATTCACGTTTTCGGCAATACCCACAATCGATAATTTAGCATCGAAACCTTCAAAATCTTTACCCACAATATTTTTAAAAGAATTATTCCTGAGAAATTGTTGATTAAAAATAATTCCATGTTTTGTTCCTGTGCTATCTGAATTTTGAAAATCACGTCCTTCTCTGATTTTTACGCCAAAGAATCTAAGAAAATTCGGGTAAACAGGCCAAATAACCGCAGACACCTGTTTCCCTTCAAAATCACGTCCCCAAGTCATTCCTACTTCACCGGGAATAAAATTAGAAGCTGTATAATCAATTATCCGTGGGTTTTTCTTTAATTCTTCTCCAAATGTATTTATACTGGTTTTAATTTGTTTAGAAGGTACATACACAATGTTTTCTTTTTGCATACCCCACTCATAATTTTTCATATAGTCGTGTTGTATTTTAATAAAAACTGAAACAATTATCAGAGTAATAGCTGAAGCAAACTGTATTGTAATGAGTATATTCCGCAACCTGACACTTCTTCCCGACAGAGAGAAAGAGCCGCTAAACGCCACTGCCGGTTGAAAGGAAGTAATATATCGGGCTGGATAGTACCCGAAAACAATTCCAACTACAAGAGATGAAGCCCCCAGGACAGACAGAAGTACTACGTTTTTTTGCAGTGATAAGTCAGCAGAGAAATACTCGTAAATAGAGCTTTGTTTTAAGCCTGAAATGATAAGTATCGAGATTAAAAAAGCCAGTATTGAAAAAAGTGAACACTCGGCTGCTATGATATATCTCAATGTTCGGGGATTAGCTCCATGAATTTTTTGAATATTTAATCCCCGTACCCTGGTTGGTGCCACGGCAACTGAAAAGTTCAGAAAATTAATATAGGCAATCAACAAGGTAAGAATACCAATGGCTAAAAGCGATAAGGTGGTTGTGATGCTCCCTGTACCTTGAACCTTCAGAAAATCGAAGTGCATTTCAGTCATATTATGAAACTCTGCCTTCACTTTATTTTCATCTTTGGGGTTGTTAAATCGTTGCGATAGCAGTTCACCATATTTTTTCTTACCATTGATTTTTGCCGTCAGTTTGTTCAGGTTTTGAGGAAGTATTACAAAGTAACCTTTGTAGTTATAGTTTTGGGGTTGATCGTCTGGCAAATACACAAAAATATTATTTGACAAAGAGCTGTTTTTAGGAAAATCTTTAAACACAGCCACAACGGTAAGTGGAGTTTTATCATAATGGTAGAATAAAGTTTTACCAATGGGGTTAGCATTTCCGAAAATTCTGTGAGCCGTATTTTCAGAAATCATTGCCTTTCCTTTTTGTGTAAGAGCCTGACGGGGATCTCCGGCTAGTATCTTGGGTGTAAATACATCCAACAGGCCAAGGGTTGCATTGTTTATGGAAGCTGTGAATTTTTGTTTGCTCCCGTTTTTATTTATTACATCGAATGTTTCATCACTAATAAAACGAATTAAACAATAACTTTTTATTTCAGGAAATACATCCGACATTTCTTTGGCCAGAGGAGTAGTCATAGTGATTCCCCGATTGCTGTCATTATATACCTGGATGAATTGGTAAATGTCAGACGACTTATCATAACCGCGGTCGTAACTATAATCGTAATATACCTGTATTAATGTGACCGAAAACACAGCAAATGCCACCGACAATCCAAGTATGTTCAACATACTTGAAATCCGGTATCGTTTTAGGACAAAGAAGAAGTTTCTAAAAATTGCCTTCATAGATTATTATTTACAAGTAACTATTCATTCTTTATCGCATCCACCGGATTGGCAGTAGCAGCCTTGTGACTTTGCCAACTAACAGTAATTACTGTAATGGCAAATACCAGCAATCCGGCAAGCAGGAATACCCACCAGTAAATGGGTATTTTATAGGCAAACTGTTGAAGCCACCGGTGAACAATGTAAAATGACAGGGGAACTGCCACCACAAAAGCAATTGTCAGTTGAAGAAGCACACTCCTGTTAAGCATGAACATAATTTCTTTTACTGAAGCTCCGTTTACCTTTCTGAGGGCAATTTCTTTTGATTTATAACGGGCATTAAAAACAATCAGTCCATACACACCCATAATGGCAATAAGAATAGTTATTAGCCCGAACACTGAAATCAACTTTGCCAGGTTCAGTTCATTTTTATAAAGTTTATCCATAGATGCATCCAGGAACTTGATATTAAAATCTTCATCCGAATTCTTTTCCCAGGTTCTTTTAATATTCTCTATGGCGCCCGGTACATCCTTCCCCGATAACTTGACAAAGAACCAGTTCATAAATTGATTACCCATAATGGCAAAACCCATGGGACGAATACTATCGTGCAAGGAATTATAATTTATATTTTTTGCAATTCCAACCACAGTTAAGCTCATATTGAAGCCCGGAAAATCTTTTCCTTGTATATTTTTTAATTGATGCATTTTCAAGAAACAATCATTAAAAATTATTGCGTGTTTGATGCCGGTGCTGTCTGTATCCTGAAAGTCACGTCCTTCGGCAATCTTTACACCAAAGAACTCAGGGAAGTTGACTTGTACGGGCCATATCCAGGCATTTACCTGCTTTCCGTCAAACTTACGTCCCCAAATCATTCCTACATTTCCGGGTAAAAACTGAGAGGCTGTATAATCAAGAATTCGGGGGTCTCTTTTTAGTTCTTCGCCAAAAGTGTGCATATCGATTTTCAACTGTCCATAGGGTAAAAAAACGATATTTTCTTTTTGAATTCCCCACGATCGGTGATTCATAAAAGAATTCTGAAGCTGAATGAACATTGCTGTAATGATAAGGGTAATAGCTGCCACAAATTGAAGAGTAATCAGAATATTGCGTAGACGGACACTTTTTGCCGACATGGCAAACGACCCTCTTAAGGCAACTGCGGGTTGAAAAGACACAATGTATCTTGCTGGATAACTACCAATCAGCATTCCGAATAACAGAGCAACCAGGCCAATCACCCCCAGGAGGATTCTGTTAGCGGATAATGACATGTCGGCGGAAAAATAATCGCTTATAAATGTGTCTTTTAGAAGTACAATGTACAATAATGCCAGTAAAAAAGACAGCAATGAAAATAATGCAGCTTCTGAAGCCAGTATAAGCTTTAGTTTAAAAGGACTGGCACCTATAATTTTGTGAATATTCAGTCCTTTTACACGAGCCGGAGATATTGATATGGAAAAATTCAGAAAATTGATGTAGGCTATTATCAGTGTCAGGATTCCAATGGCCAGCAAAGAGAGAGTAGTAGTCAGTCTCCCTTTTTCAAAATCAAAATGAGCTTTATTCAACGGAGTCAATTCAACAGTTGTTTTTTCTTCCGACTTCTTCATTTCCTCCCAGTTTTCTTTGCCAAAGAGTTTCTCACTGTTTAGTTCGAGCAATAGCTTACTGTAACTATCTTTTTTCAGTACAAAATATCCGTTGTAGTTATATGTTGAAGGGGCATCGTCGGGTAGCAAAGTATAAATACCGTTTTTTATTGAACAGTTTTTCGGGAAATCCTTACAAACTGCCAATACGGTCAAAAGATTGCTTTTTTGGTTGTTGTAAAAAGGTTTAGAGAAATGATAGTAAATCGTTTTCCCAATAGGATTGTCATTCTCGAATAATTTCTTAGCAGTGCTTTCGGTGATCAATGCCTTTCCTTGTCCGTCAAATAAATCTTTTGTACTCCCTCCCACTATTTCGGGTGTAAAAACATTTAAAAAACCAGCAGTGACAGGGGTTACTCTTGTGGTGTGTTTTTGTCTGATTCCTTTGTTGTTGAGTACGTCTACCAATAATTCCGACTGACTGGTCGGGTTGACTAAACAATAACTTTTTACATCCGGAAATTTATTTATAATATCTCTGCCCATTGTGGTAGGCATCATCGTTTCTCTGTCTCCATTTAAAGATGTCATACTAAAGGAATATATATCTTCTGCATTTTTGAAATTACGATCGTATGACCGGTCGTAATTCACCTGAATCAACGTAATCGTAAATACGGCAAATGCCGCTGACAAACCGATGATGTTCAAAATGCTGGAAGTCCTGAACCGTTTTAATACAAAGAAAAAGTTTCGAAATATTGCTTTCATATTCTATTAATTACTTTAACTGTTCACGTATAAATGTCTATTGTAA
>Ga0302287_10000635_pt1 | contig 16474 bp, 10 predicted proteins | sample III_Fen_E2_4_FD_200452 | JGI IMG/M metagenome (GOLD analysis project Ga0302287, IMG submission 200452) | Peat permafrost microbial communities from Stordalen Mire near Abisko, Sweden - III_Fen_E2_4 | ecosystem: Environmental > Terrestrial > Soil > Wetlands > Permafrost | place: Sweden: Abisko...
GCGCTCAGTTTTCGTTTAATGCCATAACGTGTCATTTATAATTGCAAAATAGTTACTTATTTAATGTTGATATCATGCGAGACGATTCTCTCTTTTGCCTCTCTTCACAGATTCATCATTGATTTCGGTTTTGCATGTTCTAATGTATCAATATCGGGGTCTAGATATCGGAATTATTTCGATGATATCGTGACCGGAATATTAGGCTTGAGCGTCTATTAAGTAGAGGAGGCTTTATTGATGCTAAAAACAACGTATGACTACTTGGAACTTTGGAATCAGCCTGAAAATAGGCAGCAATATTTGGAAATTCTTGCAAAGCATAACGCTCCTGAATCGACTTGGAAATACTTTCAGGGTTGGGTAAAATGGTTTATTTCTCAAGGGTTTGAGCTTCAACGAGATATTGAAGATACGCTAGAGTCTATCCGCTTAGTTACGTTGAAGATGTCAATCTTTGAAGTTTCGCGACGTCAATGCTTGACGGCATGCCGACTTTGGATGGAGCTTTTCCCAGATGCTCAAGTTTTGGGTAATGTTTCTTCTGACAAATCATTAAATACCCAAACCGAGTGGGATATGCTCATTCACACGTTACACAATGTTCTTCAAACACGACGATACTCTGTGCGAACTCAAGAGGCGTACTTGGGTTGGTGGAAGCGGTTTTCTCGTGAAGTGAATTGCCTGCCGTCTGAGGTTACCGAAGCTCATTTGCGTGAATACCTTGAGAAAATGGTTGTGGTTCGATCGGTTGCGGCTTCGACTCAAAACCAGCTTCTTAGCGCTCTGCTTATGTTTTGGAAAGTTGGTTTAGGCCGAGAAGATTTTGATGGGAAACAACTTTTGCGGGCACCTGAATCTTCGTACATTCCTTTTGTTCTAAGTAAGGAGCAAATTCGCATGCTTTTGGCTGGTTCGTCGTTGGAATGGCGTCTACTTTTTTCGTTGGCGTATGGCTGTGGTCTGCGATTAAACGAGGCTCTAAATTTGCGAATTAAGGACGTTGCGGTTGATCGAGGCTTGGTCATTATTCAGGATGGGAAGGGCGGAAAATCAAGGTCTGTGCCATTTCCTAGTAGCTTAGGGTCAGAGGTCCGCTGCCATCTACTTGAACGGAGGGCTTTGTATGAAGCGGACTTGATTGCGGGTAATGCGGCGGTTGATCTGCCTCATGCGATGGCACGAAAGTCTGGGGTTGCTGCGAGTTCCTGGGACTGGCAATATTTTTTTGCGACTAAGAATTTATTGCGTCATCCGCAGACTAAAGCTTTGATTAGGTGGCATCCGTTAGAATCTACTGTACAGCGAAATTTTAAGACGATTTGCAGGCGTTTTAATTTGCCTGAATCTGCGCATTTCCATACCCTGCGACATTCGTACGCAACGCATTTATTAGAGGCTGGCATTTCAATTCGAGAAATTCAAGCTCGACTGGGGCATGCTAATGTGGAAACAACTATGATTTATACGCACGTACGCAGTCCGTCTTCACTTGCGGCAAAAAGCCCGCTAGATGATTTGGATGTCCCGGGTTTACGATGATGTCTTTGGATTTCGACATGTTGATTTATGAAGAACATGAATATTCATTTTGCAAACAATCGTTTCTGAATTTCTATGTACAATTTATTGACGATGAGAATGAATTACTGATTGGAGACGCGATGAACGTAACAACCGCGAAAGGAATTCTTGAGATTCTCGCAAAAGGAATTCACCCAACCACAGGTGAGGTTCTTGGCGAGCAAGAAGTAACAAATGACCCACAGGTTATTCGAGCACTACTTTTTGCCGTGAATTGTCTTAATCATTTGATGCGAAATGAAAGAAAGGTGCTTCCGTTGAATGCAGGAAAGCCATGGAAACTTGACGAGGACAAAAAGTTAGCCGACGCCTTTGCTCGTGGAGAACCCATAAAATCATTGATGCTCATTCATGCGAGAACAAAGAGTTCTATATCAGCTCGCTTGCTGCACCTTGGAATTGTTCAAACGGAAGAACAGTTATCAACTCACTGAGGTCGCTAGATTATGAATAAGACAAAATACAATTGGTTCTAAGTCCGCGAAATTGAGGACTGTATATTTGCATTTTATTTTGCAATTTAATGTCCCCTGCTTATCTTGATGCTTTTATTAATTGTTCTTTTCTGAAGTAGAAAATTTGAGTAGGCACTGTCGCAAAAATGATGGGATCTTTATACAAAGCACAGCACATAAACACGCGTAAATAATTTATATGCTTAACCTCTTCTTATAACCGTTGCTTTCTGATTTATTGATTGAATATTATTTCTTTTTCTCTCGTATTTTCTTTGGATTATTTCCTTTTTGCGCTTCAGACATTTTATTGATTTTGAAGCAAAGTATGCATGAAGGAACAGCGTTCTTTGATTCTGAGTTTCTTCTAATGGATGGGTGCGGTCGAGTTTTTTTGAAGCTTTGGTTTTGTCGGAGGTGGTTTGATCTTGTTGATTTTTGGAGTCTCTATTTTGCTATCAAATGCTGTGTGGGAAGTGTGCTTTGAGAGCCGGAAATGTTGGTCAAGGATGGATGATCAAAGGCGATGCAACGTTGTTGACTCTTGATTGGTTTTGTTTTTTTTGCGAAGGTGGTGTTATGCTAGTACATGGTAATTTCGAACTGAGTGATAATAGAGGCGGCTATGGGTGATTTTGTAATCGAGGGTCGATGTAATGATGTTTAGGGAATTGTGATTTTCTGCTGCGAGTGCTGCGGAGTGAAATTCGTGTACAGTATTTTTTGCTGCTGTCTTTGTGGGCTACGTGATGATAATGGAATAGTGACCGTTCATGACTGCTGGATCAAAGCATTTCTAGGATAGTCGTTGTAATCGTGGCATGGCCGATGTAATAACGGTTGTTTGAGATTTGCAATTTTGTGTTTGAGAACGGAGTGATAGGTTATGGAACGGTAGGGTTGTTATCAAGCTTTGTGATCGAAAGCGTGTAATCAAAGGGCGCGTGAGCGAGAACGAATGAGCGTGAGCGTGCAATCAAAGGGCGCGTGAGCAAAGGACATCTTGACTTTGGTTAGCTGGTTAGGAATGTGGTGTCTTGTGCCAGCCGCAAGCCGGCTAGCGAGCTTTTACAGTTGGTGTGGTCTATGACTGCAAGAATAGAGGTTGGGATTTGTGGTAATGCTGGGGTTTATTTCGGTCCACAAGAGCCGGGAGCTCGCATGTGTTGGGGCGTGATTGGGGCATGAGTTGGGGAACGGTTTAGCCTAAAGACCCTTAAAGGGCTGTGGCGTGCGAAGCGACAACAACGGGGTTGAGGATCTGGCTGTCATTTTGTGTATCTGATGATACGGAGGGAAGGCTTTCCTTGTTAAAAGTTTTGACTATCTTCTATTCACAATGACTTCACGGCTGATCCGCGATTTTGAAACTGAGTTTAGTCAAGGCGACTTTGCGGAGCTTGCTGCTTGTGCTGTGCCATTTTTTAAAGCTCATTGGTTCGATTTGCGTGATTTTGTTTTTCGGTTTCTGCCTATGCTTGGTGAGGATCAGCTTGATGTGATTATTAAGCTATTTATTCTTCATTACAACATGCCTTTCGACATGAGTTTGTACATGAAGTCTCAACGAGATTTTATTGAGAAAACGCTTATGCCTTCTGCCGCCGGCCCGAATTCAGAATCACGCCGAGAGGCTGTGGCACAATGGATTCGAGAGAATGCGCAAAAGCATCGGCACGAAGCGATTTTGAAGCAGGTGCTATGCTTTGAAAAGATTAAACCTCAGATTCTTCCGCTTATTCGGAAAGCCTTACACTCAAACAGTTTCGATTTTTAGCCTGCATCTCCTCGCTTCTTTCGCGTTTATCGCAAGGCATCGTCGCCCTTTGGCGATTGTTGTGACTCCTTGCTTTTGCGTCGTAGTACGATCAAAAAAAACGAAACCCTGTTGGCAGAGTTTCGTTTGCAATCAGTTGTAGGTGGCTTACGCTATCTATAGTTTGCCGCTTGGATGGAATGGTATTTGTTGCCCTGCACCACCCTTACGATGTAAATGCCTTTAGGCATGGTTTCTAGGCCAAGCGCAATTTGGTGATCGCCTGGAGCGAGCTCACCTTCGAAGGCTGTTTTGATTTTCTGCCCGCGATAGCTGAAGACCTCGACGCGCGTTGAAGATTCTTGTTCTGTAGTAAACAGGCAATTGCTTCCAACGACTTTGAAGCCTTGCATGGGTGCTTGGTCACGAGTGAGATTGGAAACGGGAATTGCGGTGCCGGTGCCGGTGATCGTTAGTGTCGCGGTACCCTTAACGGAATTGAAAAGTCCGTCGCTGACAGTGTAGGTGATTTTTAATGTGCCAATTTGATTTGCTGCCGGCGTGAAAATCAATTGCGTCTTATCTGCGGATATTTTTAGAGTCCCCGTATACCCAGGGTTCATGATGCTATCCCACGAGAAGAACACGGTATCTCCATCGGGATCGGAAGCTTTTGCGAGCGCACGTGTGAAATTGTAGACTGCTGTATTTGGAATCGAATAAGCAACGTTAATCCAAAGATTGGGAGGATTCTTTTTGACCTGCATGATCAGCGTCTTTGTAACTGTCTGATGAGAATCCGACACTGTGTAGAAGATGGTGTCATCTTTCTCGTTAGTGGTGCCAATGTAGTTCACTGGCGGAGTGTACACGAAGGAGCCACTAGAAACCACTACGGAACCATGCTTTGAGGCTACTGCGGTGAAGGTCACCTGCTCACCATCGGGATCGGTGATTGCCATATTTGCGAGGGCTACTGTGGTGGTTGCTTTTGTGTAGCTCATGCTGAGCGTGGTGTCGGGAGCGATGGGTGCGCGATTGATGTTAAAGGTGATGCGCTGTTTGCTCTTTTTAGAGCCGTTCACTAGGTAGTAATTGTAGGTCACAACTGCAGGGGCACGTCCCGTTGTGGGTTGCGCGTAGGTGATGCTTGAGCCTGTGACGGTAACGGTGCCCGAAGTTGCGGGCATTGCAGAGTCGCCGGCAGCGAAGGTTGCGCTTGCGGATGCTTTGACATCGGTGAGAGCAATGGTTTTGCCCACGCCTTGCAGTAGGGAATAAGAGACGTTGCTTCCGCTAGGATAGCCGGTGGGAACGGTGACGCCGCTCTTGACATAGTTGTACATCAAGGTGCCCGAAGCGGTTAGGCTTGAGGTGCTGAGGTTGGTGCCGAGGCCCGAGTTGAAAATATCGGAGCCTGCAGCTGATGTGCCCGAGGCTTGGGACATAACAGACCAGTTGCACGAACTGACGCTATGGCTGTCCATCCAAGATTCCCATGACGCTGTGGATCCGTTATCTGGAGTACCGGAGCCATCTGCGCTGACGGTTCCCCATTCGGTTACGAAGACGGTTGCACCATTGCTTATTGCAGAAGCTGCGCCCACGTCGTAGCCGCCAATTTTATGCGTTGCTGCATAGAAGTGAAGCGAGTATGCGATGTTGGCGTACTTTGTGTGTAATGGGTTGCTGAGGGTTGCCATAGAGTTCGGAGCAGAAGACCACGTTGGGCTGCCTACGATGATGAGGTTCGTATTTTGCGTGGCGCGAATTGCGGCAATGACAGCGTCTGCATAGGTATAAACAGTTGATGCACTGACGCTAGAAGGAGGTTCGTTATAGACTTCGAAGAGCACGTTGGGAACACCCTTGTACTTGGTCGCCATCTGTGTGAAGAAAGCTACTGCAGCAGCTTGCTCGGTTTGGGCGCGATGGCTATGCCAATCGACAATCACATAAATATCATTTGCGATCGCTGCCTTAACCACGGAATCAACGCGTGCCATTTGATAGGTCTTTGCATCTGCAGGCGCAGGAACCGAAGTGGTGATATATCCATAGTTGCTCGCTGCTTCAATGGGCTTGGCATTGCCTCCATCGGAATCCCAATATTGAATGGCCATGGCCGCACGAATCACGGAAATGTTCATGTTTTCGGAAAACCAATTTACCGTTTGCGACGTGTAATATGGGATGGATTCATTGGTAGACCAATATAAGCTTGGGCCTTTCAACTGAACCTTGATGGTCTTGGTGGCATCATAGAGGTAGCCACCGGAAGCTTGCAACTGGCCGAAATAACTGACGGGGCCTGCGATTGCTGTCGTTGCAAATAATGCAAGAGCTACCAGGCTTTTGATTGGGTTTCGATATGGTTTCATTGCTATCCCTTGATTAATGAACGCTTGGTATTTGAACCGTACTGTACCCAAAATCACCCTTCAACACTAATATGAACAAACCAACCCCTTTGCGTTTGCCCAAATCCATAGACAACTGTTTACCGCTGTCACCGACTTTCCATTCTTGAAGCACCTGCCCCTTGGAATTCATTAATATTGCGCTTTGAACTCCCGAAGCCTCTGGAAGAATCACGTTTTCGTGGGAAGCGTCCCACACGACTTGAGGCGCTGCTTTGCGGCTACTCTGCAAGGTTGAAACTACTGCTTTGTGCAAGTTATACGTGATAGAGTCCGTGGAGTCGGGAACCGAGAATGCGTAGGCATCAATGCCATAGGTGTTCGCAGTTCCGTTGTATTTAAAGGTCATGGTGTGGGATCCAGTACCCACATAAATGACTGTGGGCATATCCACCCAAGTTGTAAGCGAACCGGTGCTCTTGATTGGAATGGTGGCCTTACTGGTATCGATGGTGACGACTAATGAACCAGTAGCAACGGCTGAGGAAGCATGAATCCAAAGCTTATAAACACCTGCTGTGGAATTATTCGTGATGGAATAGGTTGTTGTTCCACCCACCGATGTATTTCCAATGTAGGCGCCTCCCTGGGCTGTTGTGCTGCTATCTACGGTTTCACTGGTGATGGTCGCGTAGTTTTCTGCTTGCCATGCGCCTAATGCAATGTCTCCCCCACCCGTGCGAGAAGAACTGCTACTACTGGATACCGTGCAATCCACTGAGCTTGAAGAAATGCCGCTCACCGCACCACCGGCAGCGAAGGTTGTCAGCATTTTTTTCACGAAGGTGCCCGAGGTGGTTAGGTTGGTGGAGATAGAAGTACCGGATCCACCACTCAACGCCGAAGATGTGTTGCCGTCGTTGTAGAAGCTCCAATTGACCCAGCTCAGCTTCAAGCTCTCAATCAAGCCCATCCAAGTATTGTTCATGGTTTGATCGATGTTGCCCGAGCCATTCGCCATAGATGTGCCCCACTCGGTAACAAAGATTGGAAAGGGTTTGCACCATGTATAGCGCAAGCGAGGCAACAAGGCCATGTGTGAACTTTCAGATGCGTAGAAATGGAACGAATACGCGATGTTGGTTGATGTGGTGATAGGATTTGCTTGGGCTTCGGCAACTTGCTGTGAATAAAATGGAGTGCCCACAACGATCAAGTTCTTCGGATCGTTTGCGCGAATGGCAGAGATGATCGGCTGCGCATAGGATTTAATGGTTGCCCATGAAGTCACACCGCCCGCGGCAGTACCTACACTACTTGGATCGCCAACGTTACAATCGGCATATACGGGTTCGTTGTAGATTTCGTATATGACATTGGGAGGGTTGCCCTTGCTTTTTACGTAGTTCGAAACGGAGGAGAAAAAGGATTGCGCTCCTGAGGCCGCGTTCTGTGCGCAGTAAGTATGGTTATCGATGATCACATAAATTCCGGCAGCAATTGCCCAGTCGATCATGTTCTGCGCTTCCGATACATTTTGCGAATAAATGGCTGCGCGAATGACGCTTGCTTTCCAATCATTTGCGAGGCTTGTGACCGCGGTTTGATTGTAGAATGAAGAGCCCCAGTTATCCCAAAAAAAGCTCATGCCGCGTAGCTGTGGTGGTTTACCACTGCCGTCGACGATTTGATTATTGGTAACGCTAAGTTGACCATGTGTGCTCACAGGGCTAGCTGTCGCGACAACGACAGCACATAGCAAGGCAAACAAAATTCCGTTCATTTTTCTCACAAATTCTCCGAGTTCTGTTCTGTTGTGCCCAAACCCCACCCAACAAACATCGCCGAAGCCGAATTCCTGTCGTAAACAAGATTCGAAAATTAATTTGGCTTTACGTATAGTCCGTTTAAGAAAGCTGTATACAGCATGCCTAAAATTGGATTAAAATAGTCGTTGGATCTTGGCGCAATTGCTGTAGTCGAAAGCTCCGCAGTGCAATTGTTTACCCAAGCTTGCAGAGCTGGGTCTGCGATGGCGGCCATGCAAATTCCACCTTTAATACCAGCCTTGCCTGTTCCGTATTTGGATCCACCAGCGTACAGATAGCGTTCTTTAATGGCATCGTAAGTAACATCTTGTGAAATCACATAGTTTGCTGCGCGGGCAAGCATCACCTGGGCACGTGGATCGCCGTACCAAGAGTAATCCCAAGCGAGGCGCCATGGAATGCGATATGCTTCAGTGTAGAACCACGCAAACATGCTCACGTTACCTGGGTCATTTACGGGCTTGGTGGGGACGCCTGCAGCGTTGGCCCAATTGGGCCACAAGCCAGCACCATTTAGACTCATCGTAGAGAGCCATGCGTAGTTTTTGTCGAGTACAACCTGCCATGCATGAGTCAAATCATGCTTTGCAAATAGACGCAGAGCAACTGGTGAGAAGTAACTTGGGTTATAGGAAGCGGTGGTCTTGCCTGGGTCTCCGGTCTTGGTCCAACCAGCGTTTCCGGGGATGATCATGTAACTTCCATCAGCAGTTAGCTCGGTATTCCAAATTTCGTTGGCGATCCCAAGTGCATCAGTCAAATAGGCTGTTTCTGTTGGATGCGTTTCATAGTAAAGTAATTCGGCAGTAGCCACATCGATATCAGCATCGGTTGCAGAGCCCGTGGTTGGGAAATAGAACGACTCTACCTTCCATTGCATTAAGTAGCTACCTGTATAGCGGAAAGCATGGTGATATTGCAGTAAGCGATTGAAGGCGACATAATCTTGCATGAAGTAAGCAATGAGCATACCATAGCCAATGCCTTCGGACACGGTCATAGTGTCTTTATCCCAGAGAATACGGGCAGAGCCGTCTGTAAGTGGGTTAGTCTGGTGAAACATGCTAATGATTGCAGGAACCTCAAAAGACTCATTTTCAATCGGCATGTAGTATTGAGCTTTCCACTCAGCATAACGAGCTTGGGCGTTGACAATACTTGCGGTAGCTGGCTTAAGGCCAAAATATGATTGCGTTACAACGCTTGCACTTGATGCGAGAACGGCCGAAGACACAGGCACAACGGTGGTGCTTGATGCAACCGCAGGGCCAGTCGAATTGTTGCTTAGAAAACAACCGTTCAGCACGAACATGGCGACGACTGCTATTCCAATCAGGGCTTTGCGCATAACTACCTCTTTTTTTCTTATCAGTAAACTATATCACAAACATCAAAAGACAATCGTAACGTTTCGTAAATCCTGCTCCCAAAAGTGGGATGTGATGCAGATCAAAAAAAAGGCTCTCGCTTTGAGCGAGAACCTTTTTTGGTTTCTAAGCAAAAATTACTTCAGAGCGATCATCTTCGAGAAGTTGATAGCCTTGGAAGCAGCCTTCACAACGTACACTCCGTTCGACAACTTGGATAGATCCAAGTCATGAGAAGCGGAGGACAGCATTTGGCTTGCAACAACTTGACCTTGGAGGCCAATCACTTCGACGGAAACAGAAGCCTTGCCGAGACCAGAGAAGGACAGGGTATGACCCATCAAGTTAGCCTTGAGGGATGTGCCTTGAGCTTGGGCGAGGATAGCTCCAGGAGTAGGGTCAGCAGGAATACGAGGATCAGTAACCAAAGATGTTAGTTTCTGAATTTCGAAGTTGCAAGTCTGAAGCACTGTGCCGCTATTCTTCAAACGGAACTTTGCGCTATATGCGCCAGTTTCTGCAACAGTGATCAAATGTGATGCAGTGCCAGTTGCCCAGCCATCTTTCTTAAACACAGCCCATGGGAGGCTCAAAGCAGATGAGGTTGCGTGGGCTGGAAGAGCTGCATACCAAGTATCGTAACCATTGGTTGCTTCGTCCCAACCAAGCTCCAACTGGAGTGGTAAGTCAGAGGTATAAGTTACAATGTAACCACCAAAGGCTGTGATGTTTTCAGGACCATCTGGCTTCTGGTAGCCAAAGCCGATACCAGCCAAACCTGGCTTGTCGGTTGCTTTTGCAGCAGGAGCAATCAGCTGGATCTTGAGACCGGTAGCGGTAAGGTTACCACCAACGATTTTCGAACCATCTGAGGTATCTGTCAACATCAAGGAGCCGTCAGCATTCTTTGGAGCCCAATCACCAGTGGTTGCATCACCCTTGGTGAGGTTATAACCATACCACCAACCTGGGCAGGTAGATGGGCCACCGCAAGTGCCGGTAGCGACAACTGGAACCTGGACTTCGTAGTTAGCTACGTCGAGACTCCAAAGCAGCGACTGTGCTTGTGGTGCTACGGCAGCGAAGCCGAGCAGGGCGATCATCTTAAGAATTTTCATGTTTCCTCTCTTTTTGGGTTGTGATTCATTCCTGACCTAAGCAAATATATACTGGGTTTTATAATTCTGAACCGTAAACTTAAATTTACGATATTGCCAAATAATGCGCCTTCTTTGCGTGATTTTACTCACGCATAAAAAGCCTAATGAGTCTTCTTTTTATAATCAATCTCGGGACGCAATACGCTGCCGATAGTCACGAGCAATGAGACCTTCCAATGCGCATAGTCACAGGATAAGTCAGAAGCCGCGATTCCACCATAGGTTTTCGCCTTGACCAAGGAAGCAACAGACTTCACCGATGGAATTCCGCTGAAGCTAATTGTCTCCACTTTGGAAACCGCGACTTCGCTTTGGGAAGCATCATCAAAGGTAACCTTATAGTCGGTTCCATTAAATTTTTCCATGAGGTCTTTGTAAGTCAACAAGCCGTCGTTACCCGAACCAGGGCCTTTGAATTCGGTTCCTAAACCTTGCGCACCCGAGTAGGATCGGCCATAGAAAGCAACAACGGGCACTAACTTAGAAGCGGCAACACCCTTTGCTTCGTAGGCAGACAAAGCCTTCGCAGTAACAATCGTGCTTGTATTTGGTTGCACAGCGGTCTTCGAAGCATCCATAAGATCGATCGCTTGCACGGTTAAATAATCCGCAGCATTCAGCGCGGTCACGTCATAGCGAGAAATCACAGCGTCATCCCAACCTACAGAAAGGCTGAGCAGTGGGCGTGGGGATTCAGCATTGAAGGCTTTCGCGAGATCTTTGACCAGCTTTGCTTGCGCATCTTTGTCTGCGTCGGTGGGAGTCCAGTCGAGTTCAATGCCATCGATGCCTTTCGCTGCCACAAAAGCAACGACATTCTTCACAAAGCTTGCGCGCTTGCTCTCGTTTTGGGCAAGTGCTGCAAGCACCTTGGCGTTTTCTGTTCCACCGACGGTGGTAAGAATTTTCACCCCATGCGCCTTACTTTCTTTGACTAAGGCTTCAAAGTTGGCTTGATCACCGGCATCTTGTGGCTGCAATGCTCCGGCTTCATCAGCAACAAAGAGCGTATAGTGAATGTGTGTCACCAAGTCAAAGCGAACATCTTTGGCGGTGAACTGCGAATACTGAGCCCAGTAAGGAAAATAGCCAATGATCTTAGGCGCCTCTGCAAAGATCGACGCAGCAAAGCCAAAGGAGAGAACCGTCATCAATAGTTTTTTAAACATATCACACAACCTTACTTGTTCAGGTAAATATTGCCGTCGGCGGTGTTGTAGCAGTACGTATTAGGGCGATAGTCTGGATATTTCTGACCATAACTTTTCGCGGTTACTTGCGTCATATCCGTTGGGTCTTGCATCTTTCCAAAAGTTCCCGATTGGCAGTTCTTATAGGGGCGACCTTCCGCTTGACCATAGAGCTCATATTGCAACTGGATTAACGTTGAATCAATTGGGAAGCTTGCGATCCAAGCCGCATTTTGCGCAACGTTTTTTCCTTGCAGATTGAAGTCGAGAACCATGCGCATTTGATCGGCATCAAGAGAATCGACACCTTTCCACATGGAACCTTTATAGCCGGCATAGTTCACAAAAATATTGCGCACGTATGACGAGTCTGATAAGAATTCAACGGAGTCTGCAGCCCACTCTGCACGGGACTTCACGGCAGATATTATCGTAGTATCCCGGTAGGAACCGAGTGAATCCTTGCGAGCCTTGTTCGAATCAGCGACGGCAGAGCGAAGCTGATAGTTTGCGATATCAGGGTTCAAGGTGGAATATGCGGAGACTTTGAAATCCGAAGGCAAAGCACCTGCGTTTGGATCGTCCACACTCATGGAGCCACACGAAACAAGAAGCAAGGCACTAGTCAAGAGAATCGATGAAATGTATTTCATGGTTTACCTCGCTCAGAAATTGACCGTGACATCAGCGGTGATCAAAGTTTTATCCAGCTTGATTTCGTAGGGAAGATTCGCGGAGATATAATTGATCTTGTTCGACATTAAGCCGTACTGCGCTGTGAATGTTGAACCTTCGGTGATTTTGATGCGCGGACCCACTAAGAGCAACGTCTCCGATGTTTTTGTGAGTGAGCTTATGCTGATCGTGGTAATTGGCAAGTTTGTCGTTGGATCAAGCACTGGGAGGTTGGTGCTGGGATTCACCACAGGAAGCGTGTCATAGCCGACGTACATAGTTCCAAACTCACGAGATAGCGCCTGATAATTTCCAATCAGAGAAAGCCCTTTCCAGATTCCTACTTCTATGCCAGCCATAAGGCGTGTGGACTTGCGACCAAAGCCATTACTTTCGCTGGTGGTTTGATATGAACCCGAAAGATTTAAAGTTGATGAGATATTAGCAAGCTTCGCCACATTTACACCAAGGCCAGCGCCCACATCGGTAAACTTGCTAGCACCTGAATCCTCCGAGAACGTTGCGTAACGAAGATTCAGCTCCACTGCTTGGATAAATTTCAAATCGGCCTTTAAATCCACACCGCTACGATTGGGTGTTGCGTATCCAAAAGGAAGAGCCATGCTCACCGAAGGATCTAAACCAAGGGTTTCTAATTCTCCGCGCTTCAACACAACGTTGTTGTATCCGTTGCGATAGGTGTGAACCATTTGGTAGTTGTTGTAGAGGCGATAGTATTCGGTTTCAGTTGCCGAGGTTGCCCCAACAGCATTGCCTGATTTCGCAAACAAATTTTGCTGCGTGAGTGGAACGGATTGGTAGACCGTGTAGTACATATTTTCAAGCGAGCCTGAACGCATGTTATTCACGAGTGATGTTGAACGCAAACCACTTTGCAGATTCAGCGTCGCATCGCTATTCAAAATATTTTGACCACCCACAAAGAGCGGGCTCATCGCAAGATCAGATTGAAACTTTTTGTCGCTCTTGAGGTAGTTCAGCTTAACGTTATAATCAACAAGCTCTCCAACATTACCCTTGCCAAAAACATTTAACAAGAGCGACGTTCCGTTTAAAGTTGAATCGCCCAAATGATGAACATCTACTTCCGAAATAGTGGCTTTATTCACAATATACGCTGTCGAGTCGGTTCCACCGTCTGCAGCCACTCGTTCATCTTGATAAAGTGTTTGAACGACCTTGGGAGTAAGCACACCAGCATACTTCGAGTTGGTCCACTTCGACATTGCATATTCACCGCCAATGCCCAACACGTAATCTGCCGAAGGGAAAAGCGACTTGGTGTTGTATCCGAATTGTAGCGAGATGACGGAGTTGTCGTTGAAGTTCACGGTGTCTTGATCGTTCACACCGAGTTCGAGAGTGCTGCGAATACGATCAAAAGCGCTCGTGTAGCTTGCACCCAAATGTCCACCAGCGGCATCAACACCAACACGTGCGTTCACAGAATATTCATCTGCGCGATCGTAGTCAAAAAAGACTTCGTCGGCTTTCTTAGCAGAGTTACGCAGGCGAGCAAGGGTTCCTTGTGCTTGCAGATTGTCGATGAAGCCAAGCATTCCGGAATTATAGTCCATGTTGGCGCCTTCCATGAGACGACCATTGCTGGTATCTAGGTTGCGATAATCCATAGACTTTAAACGCATTTCTTTGAAGAACTCAGGTTCTTGCAAAAGCTCGACTTGAGGTGTCCACATGGTCAAGGGAGAGTAAGCAACTCGCATATCACCGATATTGAATTTGAGCGTCTTTCCCATGGAAAGGCCATCGTAGGAAGCCCAATGGAACAACACCGGATTTACACCTTGTGCATACGTGGTCTGCCAATCCTGGTGCAGGCGCAGTTTAAAGATTGCACGCGAGTCCGCAGTTGGACGTGCCATAAGGCCGAGATCCATTTCGGAGAAAGCCTGCGTTTCACTCGTGGGTGAACCGGCTTTCAGTGGACCTGACTTTTCCGAAGATCCGAGATAGCCCGAGGAGGCAATTCCACCAAAGGAAACGCCCGAGTTGCTGTTTGCGATTTGCGTGAGTTTACTCAGCAAGGAATCCTGCTTTTGGACCAGCGAATCCTGGGCTGCCATAGCAACCACAGCCGAAGTCAAAATTGCAAGCTTGAAAACCATGTTGTAAGCGTCCTTATAGCTTGACTGATAGAGCGACTGTTTCATGTGCCCTTCTCCTTAGAATGCCACGTTGATGGTGGCTTCGATTAGACGGAGGGAAAATTCATGAACAATCGTGTTTGTGGTGGCAGTCCATTCTTTAGGATTTTTGATGATGTAATCTGGTAGATTTTCCAAAGAAGCCGCAGTCAGCGAGTCTGTACTATGATAGGTATTCTTCACATTGGTCATGCCGTAGTTGATCGCAAACCAAGAGTTAGAAGAGAGCGTGTAATCGAGACCCACCATCCATTGCCATTGCTTTCCATCGACCAAGGGAATACCGACTCCCAAACCATCAGCAGTTGCTGCAGCAACGGTGTTCAATGTCATGCCAATATTTTGATAGCCCGCCGTGATTCCAAAACGCTTTTGGAAGCGAGTGTAGATGCTTGCGTTGATGAAGTCCGTTTTGAGTTCGCCGCCGCCTTGTGTGCGCTTGGCTGTCTTATAGCTTCCGCTCAGTTCGCAAGGTAAAGAGAATCCCGCGAGTTTGAACACATCAACCTTGGCTCCAGCGCCCATTTCCGTAAAGCTTGCCTTTGCACCAACGAGGCCTGTTCCACTCATTTCAGAAAGACTTGAGAACAAACCTTGCATCTCGATTGGGCTATCTTCCAAGATTCCGATAGTGAGGTTGCCCACTGCACCGGTACGGTTTGCTGTTGCAGAGCCATTGGGCAAGCTCAGCTGTACGCGAGGATCGGTGAGAGAATTTACAATCTCAAGTTCCTTGCGATTAAGCGTTGCTGTGGTCCACGAGTTCTTTGAGTATGGAGCAATGTTGTAGCTATTCGTTTGACCAAGTTTCATGTGGTTGTCATCGTTGCCCAAGTCCGTTGCCACTGGCGAGAACTTAGGATCAAACTCATAGAGCGCATCGAAGGTGGTGTAGAGCGGTGAGTTTACACCGTACTTGACCGTGTTACCATCTTTATCGGAGTTCAAGATGCGACGTGGAAAGAAGCTTGGAGATTGAGCAAGGCTATTGAACCAAGCGCTATCGTTCATAAGGTACTTGGCATTAAGGGATGCGCTAAAAGAGCTTTGCTTGTAGCCCGCTTCGAGTTGTGCAAGCAGTGCGGAACCCTTCAAGATTTTGTTGGTGACAGGAAGCGCATTGCGTACGGTATCGTAGGCGACTCCAGCGTAATCGGTAAGCACAGAGTCTATTTCAGAATTCTTGTAAACAGCCACGCCACCATTTAGAGCTGTAGCAAGAGAGTCAACGACACGTGTATAAACCTGGGTGTATGAGTTATTGTAAATCTTGTCGTTGTCTAATGCATATTCAGCAGAAACGTTCAACGTCCAACCTTTCATATCCGCAAGGCCTGCAATGTCAGCCCCCGCACGGAAACTGAAAATGGAGGTGTGTTGTGGAAGCGTGTCAAAAGGATTTAGCGGACCATAGGTGTGCATCAGAGTTGCGTCTGTTCCACCCGCAGCCACGTACCCTTGATTCAGAGTAAGGCCGCGCACTAGGCTAGAAGCGTCGTCCCAAATAGCCATTTGAGTTGCACCGAACATTACGTTTTTCTTGAATGCGAAGGCTTCTTCGTTGGCTGCTGCTGCGTACTTGTTCATTCCTGCTGATTGGCTTGCACCTGCTAAGGATTCGTTGGGGAGGAGATTCCCTGTGGCACCCGAAGCGTCCAAGAAACCTACGCGGCGCAGGCGTGTGAACAAACCTTCTGCGCGCACTTCACTTAAAGCCTCGCCAAATCCATCGCGGTATTGCAAGTTAATGCCTTCCAAAGTGCGCTGGTTGCCTTGTAAGAATACTTGATCGCGCGCCATATCGCGGTTGCGCTTGAAGATCGTGGGCTCATACATAATATCCACATTCGGAGACCATAAAGTCAGCGGGGTATATTCCTCGCGGAAATCGCCGGCAACCCAATGGAAC
>Ga0302287_10000638_pt1 | contig 16408 bp, 7 predicted proteins | sample III_Fen_E2_4_FD_200452 | JGI IMG/M metagenome (GOLD analysis project Ga0302287, IMG submission 200452) | Peat permafrost microbial communities from Stordalen Mire near Abisko, Sweden - III_Fen_E2_4 | ecosystem: Environmental > Terrestrial > Soil > Wetlands > Permafrost | place: Sweden: Abisko...
GCACATTCGCCGAATACGTACCAACATTTTGCATTCCGTAGTTCACGGTTAGCATCTTTTTCCCGCGCAACGAATAAAACTCAATACTCACGTTGCCTGCAAAAGGTGTGTTGTATGTAACATCTAATACGTCGCCACTTTGGTGCGCAATAGAAAACCCTTGCAAGCCCTTGTTTCGTATGGGCAAGAGAGCTACTGGGGGTTTCGCATGGATTACGTAGTCAGCACCGTTGAAGGTGATTGCGTAATTAAGCCCTGCGTTAAGCGTGCCTTGCATGATTGCGTAGGTGTCTGCGGAATCGCCTGCAATGCGTGCAAGTTCGCCAGCCCAGGAATCACTTGCGAGTAAGGGTGTTGCGGTGTAGGTGAGGGGCACATTACTATCGCCTTGGGTGATCGATTTTGCATCGGCAGTCACTGTGATGGGATATGCGGTGATGGAAGCCGTGATGCTTGTGGGCTGCACACTCAGCGTGTAATTGTTGGCATCGGTGCCTGTGATGGAATAGCCGCTGGCGGTGACTGCTTTTGCCGTGCCAACGTTTGCGTCTGAGAACGAGCCTATACCAACGTTGAGTGTTACGTCATCACCGGTGATTGCATCCAAAGTTCCGCCACTCAGAACAGCGCTTGTGTTGCCATCGTATGTTTTGTCGCTTGCGGTTACGCCTGTGATGGTGGTTGGGCGAGCAGTGATGTTGGCGATGAGAAACGTATCGATGGAATAGTTGGATATATCAGCTCCTGTCAAAGAGATGCCTGTGACAACTACCGGTTTGCTTAGCCCTGTGTTCTTATCAAGAAAATGTGCGGAGCCTGTTCCAGCGAAGGCAACATCTTGTGTATTGTTGCTCAGTTCGTTGACGTTTAGCGTGGCAGTTCCTGAGAGCGCTGCGGCAAGGGTTCCATCGTATACTTTATTGCTTGCGGTAAGGCCTGCAAGCGTGAGCGCTTTGGGATTGATCTGCAAGGAACCAGCATCGGCGGATTTATTGATCAGATACCCGAGTTGCGTGGAGTAAAGGTCAAAGGTATTGATGATAAGGCTGTACTTGCCCACGTTTATTTTTCCTTGTGCACTTCCTGCAAAGGTTACCGAACCTTGCACAAGGGATGTGTCCATATTTGCTAAGGAGTACGAAAGCGCTCCTCCACTAAATGCAACGCCATCATAGGTTTTCACCGAGTCCGCAGCCTTGACTGTGACAGGCTTCAAGAAGGCTCGCAGCAGTGGGTAGCCTTTCCCATTGTATTGATACCACGTTCCCGCAAAATCCCAGGAACTGAAATTTGCGGACTGAAGCATCTGCGCATCCGTGAGGCCTGAACCCGCGTCAGTATATGAAGGAGTAACCTTCGATTGGTTAAAATAACAGGCAGTCACGCCACTATTACCATCAAATGCGCCATCCTGACCAGCATAAGAAGATGTTTTATAGGTTGCCGATGCCGATACCGTGCCCGTTGCATACGATTCACTAACCGTTCCACTCTCAATGCGCCCGAATGCATTTGCCATAGCGGACGGGGGATTTCCTAGAGGCAGATAAGATTTGGAAATACTGCTGACTGCCCCCGTTGCATAGGAATTACTAATAGTCCCATTTGAAGCTCCAACAAAGCCGCCAACAGTTACGACCATATCATATACGGAGCTGTTGTTTGCAACGAGAGAGGCGGACACGGCAACATCCGCAAAACACTCTGCAATGGTTCCAAAATTATACCCGACGCTCCCCCCTGCGTACGTGTAAACAGAACTGCCTGTTAAATTCTCAAAATATTTATTCATATGAACAACCCCCGTCGCATAACAGGTTCGAATTGTTCCTTTGTTGATGGCTGCAATTGTTCCAACATATTGGAAGCCAGTGACGTTCACATTTCCCAACCCCAAGGAATCCACGAGGCCGGTGCTTTCTACTGTGCTGAATAAGCCAGCATTACTGGATTCATAATTTATGGTCAGGTTGTTGATGGCGTGTCCACCACCATGGAATTTGCCCGTAAAAGTTCCGATGGGCAAGAAGCCTGCGCCGCTATTCTCTGTCGCCGAAGGGCTAGCATCGATATTTGCCGTGAGCCTGTACGTCGTATCGAGGGCATAGCTCCCCGTGCCCACCGCTTTGAGGTCTGCATAATCTGCGACTTCGTACTCCCCAGCAGAGTTGACAGTAAGGGTGCCGTTGGTGGCATGGACTGCAAGGGGGAGCAGCAGGGCAATAATGCATAAGAGTTTGGATTTGCAATTCATAAAGACTCCTGAAGTTCCGTTCAAATAAAGATCGTTTACTAGAATCGTCATTGGCTTTGCGACACGTATACTACAACGCTAGCGATGAACGATGAGTTATAAGTGATGAGAATAGTAGCCTGCATAAAGCGTCCTTATGTGAGTGCGTTCTGCTCATTATTCATCTCTCATTGTTGTTTCGTAGTTCCCATCTGCAACTTCACCACCCACCTGCCTTCACCAATGCTCGGCATCTGCACTTGTCCATTGATTACATCTAAACTACCTGACCACACTTGCTTTCCTTGCAAGTTGAATATTGTAGCACTTGCACGGCCAGTGAATGCAACGCTTGGCGCATTGGTGCGAATGGACTCTGGTGCGGTAATCACCACGTTTGCGCTGGTGAAGTCGATGGTGTAATTACCACCTGCGCTAAGCGTTCCAATGAGGATTGCGTAGGTGCCAGCGGTGTCACCCACCTCGCGCGTGAGTGTACCAGTGAGTGAATCGCCTGCGAGTAAGCTATCGGCAACGTAGGTGAGAGCAGGATTGGTGGCTCCTTGCGTGATCGTGTCTGCATTGGCTGCGATGTGAATTATTTTGGGGGTGATATTCGCTGTAGTGAATTTTTGTTGACCTTGTGACAGTACGTAGTTGTTCGAATCAGCACCACCAGAAATGCGGAAGCCCGAAGCCAGCACAAGCTTTCCAGAGCCCACATTCTTGTCTGCGAACCATGCGGAATCTGCGGACAGAATTAAGGAATCACTGGTGAGCTTGTCTGTAATGATGCTTGCAAATGTGGCAGAATTGGTGCCATCGTAAACCTTGTCGGAACCAGCGACGGTAGAAATGGTGAGCGATCTTGGGGTGATGTCAGCATTCAAGCCTGTGGGCGCAGAGAGTGCATAGTTGGCAGAATCTTTTCCATGTAACAAAGATGTGACCGTGACCACCTTGCCTGTGCCAGCCATATTGTCCGCAAAGCTTGCGGCGCCTAGCGTAAAGGAGGCTGAGTCACCAGCGATAATTCCCTGCAAGGCTCCGCCCTGTACGATTGCTGTGGCTGTGCCGTCGTAGGTTTTGTTCTGCGCTACTGCGCCTGCAATGGAGATTGTTTTTGGCGTGATGCTAGCGGTGATGCTCGTGGGTTGTGCGCGGAGTGAATAATTATTAGCGTCAGCGCCTGCGAGAGCGTAGCCTGTAGCGCTTACGGTCTTGCCTGAGCTCACAATGTTATCTGCAAATATTCCTGTGCCCTGGGTGAATGAAATAATGTCGTTGTTCACAGCGCTGTCGAGTGCTCCACCAGTGAGCGTTGCCATGTTGGTCGCATCGTACACCTTGTTGCTTGCAGTGACGCCTATGATGCTGAGTGGCTTGGCGGTGATGTCTGCGGAAAACGCGGTGGTGTCAATGATGTAGTCGCCCGCCTTGCTTCCACTGAGGCTGTAGCCTCTCACGGTTACTGTCTTTGCCGTACCCACGTTCTTGTTTGCGAAGTTCGCTGCGATGGTTCCTGTGGAGAGGGAAACATCATCATTCACGACCGCGCCATGCAAGGATGCCGTGCCAGTGATACTTGCCAAGGTTGTGCCGTCATAGACCTTGTTTGGAACGGAAAGTCCTGTAAGAGTCAATGGCTTAGGGTTGATGCGCAACGTGCCATTGGCGAAGGTGATCGAGTAGCCTTGCTGCGTAGACCAAAGGCTATCCACCGTGATGGCGTAGCTTCCCGTGTCCGTAATGTTTTGGCTTGAGCCGCCATAGATTGGTGTACCGTGAATCAGGCTTGTTTGCACGTTGGACAAAGAATACGCGAATCCGTTGCCACCAGTGAGAGCCGTGCCATCGTAGGTCTTTGCTGTGTCTTTGGCGGTGACGGTGAGAGGCGTCATAAAGGAACGCAGCATGGGGTATGTGTGGCCATTGTATTGGATCCAGATGTTGATGAAGTCTAGGCTATTGAGGTTGGTGGATTGCCGCATTTGGGTATCCGTCAATCCGATGGCGGAGCAAGTGCCACCATTATACTTACAACCAGAACTCTTTGCCGAGGTCGTTGTATTCCAGTAACTTTGGGTGATTGCACCTCTATTGGCGCCCACCAAGCCACCCGTGTAGACGTAGGTGGCAGAGGGAGAGGCCGTGGCAGTGCCCGTAGCATAGCAGCCCATGATGGTGCCAATGACGTTATTGCCCCCCAAGCCACCAGCGTAGGCCCAGGTGGCAGAAGCAAAGGCAGAGCCCGTGGCGTAGCTGCCCGTGATGGTGCCACCATGGTTGTTCTCACCCACCAAGCCACCTGCGGAGGCGTTGGAGGCGGAGGCGGTGGAGGCGGAGGCGGAGGCAGAGGCAGAGCCCGTAGCATAGCAGCCCGTGATGGTGCCAGAATTGTAGCCCACCAAGCCACCCGCAGTGGCGTCGCCGACAGAGACAGAGACAGAGGCAGAGCCCGTGGCGTAGCTGCCCGTGATGGTGCCAGCAGAATTGTAGCCCACCAAACCACCCGCAGTGGCGTAGCTGCCGTCAGAGACAGAGGCGAAGGTAGAGCCCATGGCGTAGCTGCCCGCGATGGATCCCTGGTTCTCTCCTGCAAGATTGCCAACAACGTATTTCCCTTGAGCCCCACCCCCCTCTAGACCTAGGCTGTCGACCAGGCCTCCAAAACCGATGATCCCAAACAGGCCAACGTAATCCGTGGTTGTGCGATTGACGGTGAGCCCAAAAATCACATGTCCACTACCATGGAATTTTCCCGCAAATGTGCCAATGGGTACAAAGCCAGCACCGCTATTTTCCGTCACCGATGGACTCGCATCGATATCCGCTGTCACCCTATACACAGCGGAAAGGCTGTTTGTACCAACTCCCACCGCCTCCAGATCCTCATAGTTTGCTACCAAGTATGGGTCGGCATCGGTGCCCGAACCTATAAGAGTCGGTGTGGTAAAATTCATCGTGCTGCCGTAGGCTGTATCTGCATCCGTGGTTGCATAGGCTCGCACGTAATAAGAAGTTCCTTTGGCTAGCCCCGCGATGGTGCCGCTGAATGCCCCCGTGTCGCTTGCAGCACCTAGGTTCATGCAATTGTTACTGCTCAACCCTGGACTTGCCCCTAAGCTCCAACAGAAACCATGTGCGGTAATACCCGAGCCCAACCAAGTCAGATTTCCGTTGGCTATCGCCTTGGTGTTGGACACGCTTCCCATGGCCGAAGTGGAAACCGTTGGAGTTTCCATCTTCTGGGTGGTGAAACTGACCACGTCCCCATAACTGATTCCCGACGCGTTGGTCGCATAAGCCCGCACGAAATAGGTCGTATTTCCACTTAAGCCCGAGAGTGTTCCCGTGAATGCTCCCGTATCCGAACGCGCTCCCAAATCAACACAACTACCAATTAAATATGATGCATCACCTGGAATTCTGCCCCAGCAGAAACCATGATTCAAGAGGTCGGATGAACCGATTCCAGTCACTGTTCCATTGGCCGTTGCCAAAGTCCTCGAAATTCCACTAGCGGCCTGCGTGCTGACTTGAGGAAGATACGCCAAGGCTTGCAGCAGCGGATAGCCACCATTCACACCAGAAACAATCGCCCAGGTATTGATGAAGTCCCAGCTTGAGTCTGTGAAGGTACTTTGCGACTGCATCTGTGTGGTGTTTCGAGTTGAGCCTCCCTTGCTCGAATCGATTCCCGAAGCGCTGGTGTCCCAGAAGCTCGCTGTTGTCTTGCCGATGTTGTTGTTGTTCGTTGTAAAGCCAAAGACTAAGCCTGTTGTAGCCGTAGTTGTGACTCGTCCCACCGAATAGCCCTTTTCGATCACACCGTAGTTGCTGCCCACAAAGCCGCCCACGGCCGCATTGCCAGAAACATGACCAAGCGCGTAGCTGTTGCGGATGGTATCGTCGGTGGCATTGAAACCCACCAAGCCGCCTGCAGTATAGTCGCTAGCCCCCGTCCCACCTGTGACTACGCCTGTGGCATAACTTTGGGTGATGACGCTTTTGCCCACATTGTTCCCCACGAGTCCACCAACTCCGAGGGCGCCATTTACTGTAGCGGTGGAATAACAAAGGGTTACGATTGCGGCGCTATCGAAGCCGACTAGCCCACCTGCTCCATCGCTTCCTGTGACTGTTCCGCTGGTATTGCTGTGCTGAATTTTGCCGACATTGTACCCTGCAATAATGCCTGTCTGCTTTTGCCCAGTAAGGCTCGCCGAACGCACACTGAGTGAGTCCACCACTGCGCCATGTCCAAGAAAGCCGAACAATCCCACATAATCCGTGGTGGGTCGGTTGATGGCAAGCCCTTTGATGACATGGCTCTTTCCGTTGAACGAGCCTGTGAAGTTTATTGCATTGTTACCAATGGACACAAAGCCTGCGCCGCTATTCCATCCACTTGTTTCTGATGCATCGATATCCTTGGTCTGTACAAAGCAGCTCGACCATGAGCTAGAATTTTCAGAGACCCAACGCAGGTTGGCGAGACTATCGATTTGATAACATGAGGATACCATGGTTGGCGCAACTGCAGTAACCTCGGCGTACGCAGCAAGGGGAAGTAGCACTGCAAGTACATATTGAATTTTGGATTTACAATTCATAAAAATTCCTGAAGTTCGTTTTGGATAAAGGCGTCTAGCGCACTGTCGTGTTCATGTTCCTTATGTTTTCCATTTGTAATTTCACCACCCATCTACCCTCTCCAATGCTTGGCATCTGCACTTGTCCATTGATTACATCTAAACTACCTGACCACACTTGCTTTCCTTGCAGGTTGAATATTGTAGCACTTGCACGGCCAGTGAATGCAACGCTTGACGCATTTGTGCGAATGGATTCTGGTGCGGTAATGACAAGACTTGCACTCGCGAAATCGATGGTGTAATTACCACCTGCACTAAGCGTTCCAATCAAGATTGCGTAGGTGCCTACGGTGTCACCCACTTCGCGAGTGAGTGCGCCAGTGAGTGAATCGCCTGCAAGTAAACTATCGGCAACGTAGGTGAGAGTAGGGCTTGCTGCACCAAATGCGATTGTGTTCGTGTTTGCTGCAATGTGAATTGTTTTGGGGGTGATGTTTGCGGCAAGTCCTGGTGGTTGTGCGCCTAGCGTGTAATTGCTTGCGTCGTTGCCGCTTATGGAATAGCCGCTCGCGGTAACTGTCTTTGCGGTGCCCACGTTTGCATCTACGAATGCGCCTGTGCCAACGTTGAGTGTTACGTCGTCGCCGGTGATTGCATCTAACGTTCCGATGCTGAGGGTCGCGGCCATTGTGCCGTCGTAAACTTTGTCTGCTGCCGTGACGCCTGTGATGGATATTGGGCGAGGGGTGATATTTGCGTTTGTGACAGAGGGTTGCCAATGTAGCACATAATTTGCTGAATCTTTTCCGCCGATGGAAAAGCCTGAAATGGTAACGGACTTAGAGGTTCCAACATTCTTGTTTGCAAAGAAACCGGTTCCTGTAATCATGGAAAGTTCATCACCAGCGATTGTATCGGTAAAGGAGCCTTTGGTCAAAATCACACTGGTGTTCCTATCGTACACCTTGTCTTTGGCCGTCACGTCAATGATTGATATTGCCTTAGGTTGGATTGTAAGTTTCCCTGGCACATTGTTGATGAAATAGCCTTGTTGATTTGAGTAAAACCCGCTGGATTGAATCGTATATATTCCAGAAGCTTTTGCGCCCTGACTTGTGCCTGTGGTTGTGAGTGTCCCTTCAAGTAAATTTATAGGTAAGGAGTATGTGAAACCATTGTTGCCATTGAACAATTGACCATCATAAATCTTCGCGGTATCTTTCGCGGTAATTGTAAAGGGAATTAAAAAATTGCGAAGGATTGGAGTGGTGTGACCATCATATTGAATCCAAATGGAATCGAAATCAAAATCACCAAAATTCGCGGATTGAAACATGGAAGCGCTATCAAGTCCTGTTGTGTGAGAACAGGAACCAGAACCACACGCATTGGCTTTCGAAGTCGTATTCCAATAGCTCGTCAAGGTTGCTGCGGTTCTGTCCATTCCAATGAGGGCGCCTGCGGATGTTGGGTTGGTATTCCGACTGTTCGGTGCGCTTGCATAGGCTTTTCCCATTGCATAGCTTGAGTTGACTTTACCGATGTTCTCACCCACCAAGCTGCCCGCATAAGCAACGGCGCTTATTGCACTGGAAGTCGTAATGGCTGTGTTTGTCCCTTTTGAATAGCTATTGCTAATAATCGCTGAGTCTACGGCCATAGTGGTTAAATTAACCGTGTTATCATTGACTCCTATAAGACCGCCTGCTGTAGCTGTATTATAGGATGAGTTCGCATACACAATGACATCCGTATAGCTATTGCTTATTATGTGGCTGTTTTCTCCAACAAGGCCTCCGATCATAGGGCTTCCTGTCGTGCTTATTGCGGAATCGGTTCCTGTCACATAGCATCCAATAATCGTTCCCCGATTCCAGCCCGCAAGAATGCCAACAAACATTCCGCTTGACTTCACGACTGCATTGGTGAGCCCAATGTTTTTAAGGGTTCCTGATGTGCCAATGGAACTAAATAGACCTGTATACACATTCGAGGATTGAATTGTTAATTGCTTGATGGAATGCTTGTTGCCATCGTAGCTTCCTGTGAAGCCATTTAGGACTCCTATGGGCGGGAATCCTTCGCTCCATGTGCTCGTTACGGAAGCATCAATATCGGAGGTTTGTGTAAACGTATCTGCCCATGCGGTAGATGTCTGCGAAAGCCAGTACAGGTTGGGCAGGGAATCGATCTGGTAAGGATCTGCGTTGGTCCCTGAACCTGCGGGTGCCACCGCTGTCTGGGCGTGGAGGGCAAGTGGAAGCAGCAAAGCAAGAAGGGCAAAAAGGCTTGGGCGTGTCAACATGGGAACCTCAGCGCAGAGTTCAACCGGTGAAAGCTACTCCGAGGAATGCAGAACTGCTAGCCACAAACTACTGTTAAAATTGTTAAAAGATGATTTTAACAGGCTTGCTTAAAATGTGCGGATTTTGCTTTGATTTTGGCTTTGTTGCCAATGAAAAGAAAGTGAAATGAATATTGTTAAAACCTATTCAAGCAGGCTTTTGAGCTTCTCGAGGAGCCCTTCTAGTGTTTTACGTGTCTCGGATTCTGGGTTGATCGGGCTCGCCAACGCAAACTCCACGGTTTTTACCACGCGATCCCAGCGAGCTTGCTGTGGAAATGTCTCTAGCAAAAGGTAGCGATCCAAGGTTTGGGTGCGCTCCCACCCATCGCGATTCACGTAAACGGTCCACAGGCCAGACTCACGAGCAAGGTCAATTTTCGTCTTGGCTGGGTTGCATTCTTCCCAGTAGGCAATCGTTTTTAAAAGCAGCTCAACGGCTTGCTCAACCAATTGAACATCGCTCCGTTGCTTGGGTTGTAGCAGGGTCTGTACTTCGGCAATGGATGAGTCGATTGCTTTCAGAATTTTGTCGAGTTTCGGATTTTTCTTTCGGTCTTTGGCTGAATAAGCTTGACGCAACAGCTCCCATTCTTCTGCACGGCTTTGTTGCTGGTTGATTTCTTGAATAATGGCTCTGGCTTCGGGGGCTTGCGTTTGCGTGATGATGCAAATGGTCAAAGCGCGTTCATCGACAGCCATGGTTGATACTATACAGTGGCAAATATGAGTAGAGCCGGTCGCATCGAGCAATGTGATTTCTGGAATTTCTTGGTGATTGATTGTGATCGCATTTGAATGAATAATCTCGCGTAAAGATTGATTTGCGATAGAGCCTTGAGTAAGCCAGTCATCCAAAGAAAAAACTTGGTTCTTAGAGGTGGATCGTTCCAATAATTTCAAGCAGGCTGCATTTGCATAAACAATGTCTCCATCGCTTTGACAGGCAAATAAGGGTTCCTTGATCGCATTCAAAATTTGTTCAAGATTACGTCTCGTCAAAAGCATTTGCCGCAGGTACTCGGACTGTTTTTCCAGCGTTCGTTTGAGCTCCTGATTTTCATGCAAAATGCGAAATTGATCGCTAAGCTTTTCATTGCGGTCTTTCAAATCAACGGTTAAGCGTTCTATGCTTAAAAATGTTTGTGCGTAATTGCGGGAAAGAGCAAAGGCAACGGAAAGAACAAGCGCGAGTATGCCGAAGTTCATCACATAACAGGTATCAATCAGTCGCATGTCGAATAAAACATCGTTGACGCTGGCAGCGCAGAGAATCAATGTGCCAAACAAAATGTGGATGCTTCCGAGCAGATGTAGGCGTATTGCTTTGACGAGATACCAGTAAGTAGGCACAAAACATACAAGGGAAAATAATTGAAACGAGGGAACCAGCCAAAAGCTGTATTGTTCTGGCGCAAGTAGATACCAAAGAACGCAAACGGAGCAGATCGAAACAATCCCCATAAGCATCCACTTGGGCATGACTCGTGGAAAATTGTAGTAAAAGAAATGAAACAAAAGTCCAGGAATAGTGAACAGCGGAATCAGCTCAAAAGCGTTGCATACGTTGTATGAAATCCCAGGTATCAGCATCGGTAGTAATCGGCTTCCCGATCCATATGCAGCAAAGCTTGCGCTCCAAGATAGGCAGACTATGGAGAGGGATAAATAAGACCAGTTTCTGCGACGGTGAAAAAATAAAATCAGATGATAAAGTCCAATGAAAAATAGTGCTCCGATTAATGAGGCATCAATGATTTGGTGCTGGAGTATTTTTGATGCCAATACCGAATGCGCCCCCAGCATCAGTGCAGAGCTCATTCCTGCTTGATTCGGATTGCTACTTGCGATTTGTACTGTGAGCGCGAGTTCTTGCAATGCGGGAAGCAGCACCAAGGTGTCCCCCAAACCCGGGCGAACCTGGGTTTGGTCAAGATTCACAACGCCTTTCACTGCATAGAGGGAATCATTTACCCATAATTTGTATGCAGACTCTTGCTCAGGTAAGTACAGGGTTAGCGGGGATTGGTTGGGTGATAAAAGGATATGTAGACAGTAGGTCGCCGCGTTTTGGGAAAGGTGTGAATCCCAGTAGCCAGGAACGGAAATGTAGGGACTTGTTTCTTGGCGACAATCCTGCGTTGACTTTAATGCATGAGGGAAAAAGTTCCATTCTCCTGCGAGCTTCACGTCCTTTTGCTGTGCAAAATCGATTTTACTTAGATCGAGAATTCCATTATGCGCCAAGGGATCTAGCGCTGTTGCCATAATTGGCGAAACGAGGGCGAGCAGAAAAAAGGCAATAAGCTTGGGCATTCTTCGAAATATAAGCGTTCACGAAGGATTAACAAACGTTTTCCACGTTTTTGGGAGCGCCTTTTGCGGAAACACTTCGGCATGGCAAATAGCTGTAAAGCTACGTTGAGAATGATGCTTTCGACTATTGATCTGCGAACGATAGGTCTGGGTTGTTATCTTTTGCCCATATTCTTTAAGGAGCGCTTGATGAAAAAGATTTTTCTCGTGAGTCTCACGTTGATGGTCGCTAATGCTGCGGCTGTTTCCTTTAATCTGGGAGCCCTGCCGGGGCTGGTCCAAAAGGCTGCACAGCCGAAGTCTTCTGCTGTGCACGTTTCTTCGTCGTCGCAAGTTCAGCAAACAACGCTAGAAGGAACGACACCCACACCAGCAGCCAATACTGCATCTCTCGATGGCTCAAACGCGGAGCCCACAGCGCAGGCTGCAGAAGGCTCACCCGCGGCTCAAGCAGATTCCTCGATGGCTGGGCTCGGAGCTTGGCTCGACAATGGCGAAGCACAGAGCAAGGCTATGGAGCTCATGGCGCAAGGCAAGTACGTGCGCAAGTCTTTGCTGATTGTTCCCATGCTATTTTGGATGGGCGATGGTCAAGACCAAACTCGTTTACGTCACCGCGCGTTGATCGTAAATTCATTGCGCGATTCGTTGACCCACATGGCACGCTTTGATATCAATGCGGTTTCGCCTAGGGCTGTGCAAAACTTGCGAACAGCATGGGTGGGTTCTTGGGGGCTTTCCATTGCAAGAAATCAGCAAAACCCGCAAAAACGCGAAGAGGTTTTGGGCAAGTTAGTGGATGAGAAGTTGACCCCCGATTTGCTGGGTTCAATCATGTCTTCTATGAAACAACGCGCAGAGCACAATCTCACAGAAGCGCAACAGAATTCATTTATGGTGGACAAGGCAAAAGAGAGTGGCGTGACCGCAGCTGAACTGAATTTGGTACTGAATTCTGGCTACGTGGTGATGCCTATGATCCGTTATTCTGCTTATGGAATTTCAAGTCAAGGCAGTACCGAAGCGACCGTACAAGGTGGTCTTATCTTGTATAAGGTAATGGTCAGCAAAGACAAAGCTTGGCTCGAAAAGAAAGCTGTGATTAACCGTGTTGGCCATGAATCCGTTGATAAGAAAGGCTATAGCCTTGTAGAATTGGCGATGATTCCTTCGAGCATGCGCACACTGGGCACTCGCGAACTTGTGATGCATCGCGCCATTGATCGAATGCTTTCTTCTGCTATGCAAGATATGCGCGATATGCCTGAATTCCGTTTGCTTTCGCAGATGACATGGGCTGAAGGCAGCGATTATCAGATTCCAGTGGATCGCGGTGAAATCAAAGACGTGCCTATGGACAAGTTCTTTGAACAAGTCGAACAGATTCAAGATAAGGATGGCTCTGTAAAAGAAGATGTAACAGGCTGGGGCTTTGTGTACAAGCCAATCAACTTCAAATATCCTGTAGAACAGTTTGACACTAACATCACAGACTATATCTGGCAAGGCTACGCGGTGCGCGGAAGTGTTATGTCGGGTATTGTCACTCGTGAATATTCTCGCGTACCTCTCGATATGGAATTCTACGGTGGACCTTCCATGAACTTCGGCCTTAAGCTTTCTGCTGATGGTATGGGTGGACTTTTTGCTGGCCCTGGTGGAGCAGCACTTTCGGATACGTCCAAGATTAAAGGAACGGCTGCGGCTTTTGGATTCAAACTGTTGTACAGCCCATTCCTTGGTGTGCATGGTTTGAATTTCACCTTGAGCGGAAACTATCGTTTGCTCAGCTTTGACAGCCTCACCGGAACCAATCAGGAAGGCCTTGCAGTCAGTTACACAGGTATGGGCGCATACGATGTGGGTCTTGGAGTGCAAAAGAAATGGTGGATCGGCCCACTGCTCCCAACCCTTGGCGCAGAAGGCTTCTTTGGCCGCATGACCGTTTTTGGTACGGTTGATCAAGATGCAAGCGAAGCCTCACTTTCCGATTACTACCTAGGTGGACGCGCTTTCGCTGGTCTAGAATTTGCGTTCACTCCAAACATCCGCTTGGGTGCAACAGCGGGCGTAGTTGTGAATGCCAATCTGGGCATGTGGTCTTATGAAAGCGATGGTAAGGACGTTGACTTTAGCTCCAACCTTACGGGAACAGCACCAAAGTCTGCCTCGCTGCTCGGTGTCGGCTATGAAGCTCGTGTGAACCTTATGGTCAACACTTGGCCTCTCACCAAGATCTACGACAGCTTCATGGGTGCATCAACCACAGGCGCTGCGGGCGCAATCAATCAAGCCTCTTTGACACCGCTTCCATAATCGCAAAATCAATTTTCGCAAAGAAGCCAGTCCTCCCAAGGGCTGGCTTTCCTTTTTGTAAATTAAGCACACCCCATCCAGGAGACGGCGCTATGGAGTACCAACAATGTTAAAGGCAGAAGAAAAAATATTGATTCGCACAGCCCTGATGGAATATCGCACCTTGCTTTTCAAGGTGTTTAAAGGCACGACCGATGAAAAGGTGCGAATCGCGAAAGTGAATAAACTCCTCCAGGTCTGGAAACTCTAACGCAAGGCGTTTCAAACGCCGTCCTACTTCGTTGCGCAAACCCTCGCATAGTTATTGCTATGCGTCGGGCTTGCGCCGCCTTGTATTACCGCATTTAAAACGCCTTGCGTGCGCGTCTTTGTGGGATAGCGTCTCTTCCGCGTTGTTACTGCGTTCCCGCGAGTTGTTTTGCGTGCCTGTCTTTCGCGTGTCGCTTCGCTTCCGCGTTGGAGGAATGTCGTCCAATTTTTTTGCTTTTGCATTCTCTGTACTTTGGTTGATCATCTGTCGGCACCTCGTTTTGGGTTTGCAAAGCCCCTGTCGTTTCCACCCTTTTTATCACCAACATCCCTTCGTCATCACCGCTTGACGGTGATCTCACAACGCCTACAAACGGTCACTTACATGGCTCATAGGGCATTAACTGCTCCCTTTGCGTGGTGTAATTGGTGCGTATTTGGTTTTAAAAGCGATTCGAGGAGACCTGAAATATCGTCAAATGGCGAGATACAACGCAGGCACAGACTCAAAGGGAAAGCAGGCTGCACACGGTTTCCATTATAAGTTGCTCGAGATACGCAAAACAGCTTGATGCGAGCCATGAAAGCTTAAATACGAAGCAATTTCCAAAGAATACAACACCACGCAAAGGGAGCAGTTTAAGAGATCAGCACGCCCAAGATGGAACAGGGCTCAAGCCAAATCGCTGAGTCTGCCCCAAGAACAACCACCACGTAACCCTTGCCTGCATTTCGTTCCTTTTTTAGAAACGATATCACACGTGCCCCCATCGGAACGCCTCGGCATAAGGGGTATCTTCATAGCAGAAACCCACCCTTGCTGGAGGCTGTATGAAGTTGCTCAATGTTCGAATCCTAGAAACCCTGCTTGCGCTAGCCCTTGGCACACAAGCGTTCACAACCACCGTACTCGATTCCACCGTGGGCCCAATCCGCTGTGAATTTAGGGATCCAGTGACGAAGGTGCAGTATTCCTTGGCTCCCGAGCAAACCATTGTAAATGCAGTGATCACCGATGGTGTGGCGCAGGTGCGCCTTATCCAAACCTTTGTGAACCCAGTCAACGCAACGATTCAAGGTGCATACGTTTTTCCACTTCCACACCAGGGTAGCGTGCATTCCATGGTGTATCGCGCGGGTGGGCTCGATTACTATGCAAAGATCATGGAAAAGCAAGCCGCGATCAGCATCTTTGATTCGGTGCAAGCTGCGGGTGGTGCTGCAGCGCTTCTGTTGCAATTGACTCCGAATATTTTCTCGCAAGCCATCGCAAATATTCCTGCACTCGATACAGTCAAGGTAATGATCGAACTCAGCATGCCACTTCGCTACACAGACGGGACCTATGAATTTGCATTCCCAACCATGGTCGGGGATCGTTGCTGCTCTAGCGGTGCAAGCCCAGTCTATGGAACAATCACAGGCTGGAATCCTCCCGCAAATGTCGATGGCCCACGCGTGCAATTCAATGTGATTGTGCAGAGCAACTATCCAGTCACCAACCTAAACTCACCCACGCATCCCATCGACTCGCTTTCCGTCAGTGCCGCCTTCCCTACCCTGCAACTCCGTGGCGTTTTGCAATCCGAATCGCAGCTGTTACAAACCAATAAATTCGCAGTGATGCTTCAACAAATCAACACTTACCCTAACTCAGATTTCGTTTTACGCTATAGCCGCGCTGGTGAAACACAATTACTCACTACTGCCACCTACGCAGACACCGATCAAACGCATTACTTCATGCTCAATATGTTACCCGATGAAAGCGCCCTTACAGGCGGTCGTCCAAACCTCGATGTGATGCTCTTGGTCGATGTGTCGGGAAGTCAATCGGGCTGGCCTCTCAACAAAGAAATCGAAGTCACGCGCAATATCCTTTCGCGCCTACAGAGCACTGACCGCGTATGCTTAATGGAGTTCGATGATCTACAATACATGGCTTTTGGGGACACCATGCGCCTCGCAACGCCCGCGAATATTACCCTCGCAAACACCTTCCTCAATACTTCACGTGGAGGTGGCAGTACTGAATTGTATTCAGCCATCACGAGCCTTGTAGCTATTCCAAATACAGAGCATCGTCAGCGCGTTTATGTATTTCTTACCGATGGCTTTATCACCAACGAAGATGCGATCTTGGCTTATCTCGGCAAACAAAGTCCAGTGCCACAGATTTTTGCATTCGGTGCAGGCAATAGTCTCAACCGCGCGTTCCTTGATGGCGTCTCTGCCATTGGTGGCGGCTTCTCCACCGAGCTTACCTCTACCGAAGATGCAGCTCTCGCAGCGAATCTCGCCTGGGCAAAAATCATCACGCCGCAATTGACCGACATTCAATTGAGCTTTGGT
>Ga0302287_10000639_pt1 | contig 16379 bp, 12 predicted proteins | sample III_Fen_E2_4_FD_200452 | JGI IMG/M metagenome (GOLD analysis project Ga0302287, IMG submission 200452) | Peat permafrost microbial communities from Stordalen Mire near Abisko, Sweden - III_Fen_E2_4 | ecosystem: Environmental > Terrestrial > Soil > Wetlands > Permafrost | place: Sweden: Abisko...
AACTAGATGTAGACCGCAATGGCCATCTTGACGAAGACGAACTGGATGCAGACTATTCGCATTCCCTGGATGCACATGAATTAAGTCATGCGGCGTTGATCGAATTGAAACTTGGTTTTGTGGATGGTAGTGTGGTGACGCTGGATTGGGCGATAAGAGCGAAGTAAGTCCACCATCTCTCACCACAGGTGCGTGGCAAGCTGCATTTGATTCATCTGCTCACCATTTTGTTCATCTTGATTTTGCCGCGGCATCCACTGGCGAATCCAGCTTGAATCCCAACGAACCATCACAATGGGCTCTTCAGTGAGCAACGTAAATGTGCGCCGTTTCGCCCCATGCATCACTTCATCACCAACTAATATTTCTGAACCGCTGAGCATTTGTTTTGCCTCGCCCTCAATGCGCAAAGCGCCTTGCACAAGCATGCCCATCCATGTAGCTTCTTCGCCAGCTTCAAACAAAATAGTTCCGCCGGGAACCCAGACAATACGGCCTTTGGCGAGCCACAGCTCCTTTAGCGCAAAGTGAATTCCTTGGAACGTATTGCAATGATCAAACCCTTGCGACATCTGCACATATGTCACTAGCTTACGGCGAATTTCATCGGATAATGATTCCACTTGCTGTGCGGGCAAACGCACAACGATCGAAGACTCTAAAGCAACTAAGTCATGATCGCTAGGCACCGAATTCAGAAACATTCCACAACCAAAGGCGCTTCCTGCACTAATAGTTCCAAGGGCTCGCAGCGCAGTACCATCAGCTTGTCTGCCCATCATTTCTAAAGTGCCCGAGGCAACCCAACCAAAGCCCGTCCCCATCTGCCCGTACTGCGCCAAAGGGTAACCAGCCTCGACTTGATACCATTCCCACCGAAGCCCAGCAAGATTAGGGACTTGGTGAACAAGCGCACAACGTTCTTTCCAATGTCGCAAAAGCAATGCGTTGGGTTCATAGATTTTACTGCTTCCCTTGAATCGCATGATTAAACTAATACGATAGGTCTGCCATGCTGCCACGCATAACCAAATTCCAAAGACAACAAAGACGCTAGTCCAAAAGCCACTCCACATTTGATCGAGGAACATTTCTGAATGAGGAAACTCAATCAAAAAAGTGAAGCCAATGCACGCTAGCACTAGCCATAGAATCGTTGAGAGATTTCCACTGCGCAAAAATCTCACAGTGCGCCCCGCAAAAGTAGATTGGCCAGGCATCCACCAAGATGCCCACGATAGTTGCAAAACCCTAGGGAAATCTTGAACGCCGCGCGACTTCGCCAACAAAAAGCTCATGGGACCATAAATGAATGGACACGAGCGTTGCAGCAAAAGCAGGAACGAAGCGGCAACCATTCCCATACCAAAGTGCGAAGGATACATCCCCGAAAAACCAATCAGCACAAGTAAAAAAGGGCTTAGAAGAGAAAACCAAGCCGTCGAAGATGAACCCATTAAAACCCAAGCAACCGGCTCAATGCGAACACCTAATAGTGAAAGCTTAGCGATGGGAACATTGCCCGCAATTTGACTCCGTAAAATCAGCGCATCCGACAAAACAAGACTCATCCAAGCCAAAATGCCTCCGCCCAAAATCAAGCGTGATGATTCCCCGGACATTCCAGAATTTGTATCGAACTTAACGATGTTCCCGAGGAATAGCCAAGCCAAGCCAAGCATAATGAGAACCACTTGAACTTGCCAGCGCACTAAGTGAGGTACATTGATGTCACGACCTGAAGGCGCCTTGATTGCGCCAGGGTCAGCAACACTCACACCGAGCAAAATTTGCAGGTGAACTGCGAGTGGAATATTTGCACTCCCAAGACTTCGAGTAGTAAGCCATAGAGAAGCACCAGCAGCACGCACAGCTGCTGCACTTTTCCCAGAGAGCCAGTCAAAATTCCGGCTTGAATTTTCGCTTGAATTCATCACGCACTGATGTTATCAAAAATGCGTGCTCATACCCATAATTCCATGCATGATTTTGATGCGAATTTGGAGCCTTTTTACTTTCCGATACAGAACTTTTGGAAGATTGTATCTAAAATCTCATCCGTCGAAATTTGCCCTGTAATTCCCACCAGATGATCGCGGACAAAGCGCATCTCAAATGCCAATTCTTCGGGGGCGTTGCGACCTTGTGCAAGTAGATTCCGCGCGCGTTGAACACCTTCGATCGCAAGCTTAATTTGCCCTTGTTGGCGCTCACTCGAAATCCAAAATTCTTCTTGGCTTGCAGGCTCAGAAAACAAAGCATCGCTCATGCGTTGCATCAGCACATCAAGGCCTGCACCAGTATGAGATGAAACGCTAAGCGTATCACTCACAGATGATACGCAAAGCATACCACTCACCTCAGCACCAATATCGATCTTTGTGTACACGATCCAATGCCCTTGCTGTTTCGCATTCAAAATACTTTGCTGAGCAAGTCCATCGAGGGGTTGCGAGCTATCTATTAGACAAAGAGAAATATCTGCGCGGCCAATGCGCTCAAGGGCTTTTACTTGTGAGGCGGCATCGAGTTCATCAATGGGGGTCGCAGAAAGTCCAGCAGTATCCACTAAACGAACCTCGCCTCCTTTAAGCAATAACAACACTTCAACCACATCGCGTGTGGTGCCTGCTTTGGGTGATACGAGTAAGCGATCGTCGCGCAACAATGCGTTTACAAGGCTTGATTTACCTGCATTGGGAGCTCCATAGAAAACAATCGATGGAGTTCTATTTTCGGCCGCTGCAGAGCGAAAATTCTGTGCAAGCTTTTGCAGTTGCTGCTCAATTACACACAACTGTCCGCTCCAATTTTGGATATCAGCATCGGCTTCCTCTTCAGCAAAATCAACATCGAGTTCAAGCAATGCAGAAAGATGTGTTACCGAATTTGTGAGCGTTGTGATATGCGTGGATAGATGTCCCTGCAAGAGCTTCTGCGCATTACGAAGAGAGCTATCGACCGTTGCATGCAGAAGTTGCCCAATCGCTTCGGCTTGTACCAAATCAACCTTGCCAGCCTCAAACGCACGCCGCGTAAATTCTCCCGGCTCTGCCAGGCGCACATAGGGTAACTTGCAAATAACTTCGAGCAAACGCCGCACCAACAATGGGTTTCCATGCGGAAATATTTCGAGCACGTCTTCGCCCGTAAAAGAATGCGGGCCAGGAAATACACAGAACAACAAGTCATCGATGAGTTCAAAAGTCTCAGGATCTTTTGCTTGTGCATGCACCATGCCACGCATAGGGAGCGATTCCCAAGTCCGCGCAAACAACGCGCTAACCACATTGCAAACTTCTGAGCCAGAAACGCGAATGACCGCGAGCGCAGAGATACCAAGGGGCGTGGCGGGTGCAGCAATGGTCAAAGATGTTTTTTCAGACATATTGGCAAATGTAGCCAACTCAATATTCACCGATGGACATAGAAGCAACATCGCGTTTCTTGAAGGTGTATTCACGACATCACCTCCGCCCTTGATTTCGTTCGCGTCTCACAAGAATCCCTAGCCAAACACGGCTGGGGGTTTTTGACTTTCAAGTGATGTCAAAGCTTTGTTCCTTTAAATGCGAAAATGCCAAATAATAGGCTAGATTATCCAATAGCGATGTCATCAGTGCTGTTAAAGTCGGGGCGCTTCATGGTTTCGAGTACTTTCCCCTTAGAACAACAATAAGGAGAATGACATGCTTATAAGAAACGCCGTACGCTGTATCTGTTTGATTGGGTTAGCAGGAGCATTGAGCTTTGCTAGTGCAGTGACGATTAGCGATCAGCCCGTTGGATTTGCCTCACTGAATGGTGGTACTACAGGTGGTACGGGTGGAACAGTGGTTGTAGTATCTACGATTGCAGACTTCCAGACCTACGCAAGCTCGACCTCTCCTTATATCATCTACGTTTCTGGCACTATGGGCACCGATGTCACTGGCACAACCGATGCAAGTGGTGGCAATATGTCTGTGATTACTGTTAAGGGTGACAAAACGATTTTTGGTTTGCCAGGCTCAAAGCTGATTGGCCGCATTTTGATCAAGGGCGTATCGAACGTCATCGTACGCAACATGACGATTCAAGGCCCTGGCGCTGTAGATGTGGACGGTCAAGATGCAATGACGATCCAAAATTCGACAAATGTTTGGATTGACCATTGCGACATTTACGACGGCCAAGATGGCAACCTAGACATTGTAAACACATCTAACAACATCACCGTTTCATGGACAAAGTTCCACTATACTTCAAACTCTGTTGCTGCAGGCGCAAAGGGCGCACACCGCTTCAGCAGCCTTATCTGCGGGACAACCGACGCAGCCAATGCTGATTATTACCAAGTCACTATGCAGTACAACTGGTGGGCCGATGGCGTAACCGAGCGCATGCCTCGCGTCCGTTATGGCAAGATCGATGTCGTGAATAATTTAGTGACAAGTGCTGGCAACAATTATGCAGTACGCGCCGGCCTAAATGCAAGCATCCTTGTTGAAGCGAATGCATTCATTGGCACAAAAGACCCGGTTGATATTTATTCTGGTGAGACCGGTCAAACCGTAACTGTAAAGGACAATCTTTTGTCGGGCACTTCGGGAACAGCAGCAGGGACGAGCACGGCTTCTTTCGCACGTGCCACCTACTATACCAACCTAACTATCCTTCCTGCAGCACAAGTTCAAGCTGCAGTGCAGGGAACTCTTGGCGCAGGTGCAACCTTGTGCGACGTACGTGCATCGAATTGCTTAACAGGAGTTTCCTCGAGCTCAGTATCATCTAGCAGTGTTGTAGTCAGTTCTTCTGTTAGCACTTCTTCCAGCTCTGTCTCATCTAGTTCTTCATCTGCGACTGCGGCTCCAGTGTTCACTAAGCATGGCACCGGTGGCTCAACACAAACCGTGACGCAGGGTTCAAGCATTATTGACTTCTACTTCTCATGGACAAATGCAATTACGGTTACCATTCAAGGCGTGCCAACGGGTGTAGTGACAACCATTGATCCGGTCGCATTCACGATTACGTTCACAGGCACAGTAACTGCAGATCCAGGCGCATATACCTATGTCATCACTTCGGTTGGTGGTTCTAGCGATGTCACCAAGTCCGGAATCATCACCGTCGTTGCCGCCACTTCGAGCTCCTCTGCTGTAACATCAACTGGCTCTAGCTCTTCTACTGCAACGAGTTCCTCGGCAACCACCGTAATTCGCAATCGCCCGCTAGCGATTCAAAGCGGAAGCTCGCAGCACCAGTACGATTTGTTAGGGCGCTTGACTCACACCATCTTCAACCCTTAGAACACTATGAAAGACTTGTTCGAATATCACAGCTACCATTCCTTTTTGGACGATTTCCTCTCTGCAAAAAAAGCCGAGAAGGAGTGGTTCTCGCTGCGATATTTTGCGGACAAGATCGGCGTAGACCAAGGAAACTTGGTTCGCGTTTTTCAAGGCAAACGCCACCTCTCTACTCCCGCTGTTGAACGCCTTGTTTCTTACTTGGATTTTGATGGACGCAGGGCTGATTATTTTAAGGCTCTCGTTCTATTCAACAAAGCCAAAACAGATTCAAAAGCACGCCTCTTCTTTGAGCGCATGATGTTGCTTGCTGCGCCCGAAGCTAGAATCCTTGAGCCACAGCAGTTTGAGTTCTATCGCAAATGGCAACACACCGCAATCTATAACTTGATGGATTGCTATGAATTTCGTTCGGATTACGAATCTCTAGCTCGCCAACTAGACCCCATAATCACCCCAAGCCAAGCCAAGGAAAGCATTGAACTACTTACTCGCTTAGGCCTTGTGCAGCAAAGGCCCGATGGTCGTGTGGTTCAAACTCACAACATGATTACTTCGGGTGAAGAATGGCGTTCCTATGCGGTTCACACCTTTCAAGAGAACACGCTAAAACTTGCTTTGCATTCCCTCGAACACCACCCACGCGCACTGCGTGATTTTTCCACCTTAACCATGAGCATTGCTGGAAAGGATCTTGAAAAAATCAGAGAACTTGCACGCGAATTCAGAAAGTCTGTTTTGAAAGTCGTTCAAGAATCAAATCCTGCAGATTGTGTGTATCATTTGAACATGCAGTTATTCCCCATGTCCAAGACCAAGGGGGTCAAATCATGAATAAGCTACTCACTCTCTGCGCATGCTTACTCGCGCTAGTTTCCTGTGGGAAAACCCAGACCGCAGGCTCAGCCTCGGTTACCACCAATGGCACTGTTGCAGGCATCATTACGGACTCATTGGGAAATGTTGTTGCCAATGCAAGCGCAACCTTGATCCAAGTTGACCACGACCCTGCAGCCACGGCTCACTTGATGCTTGGGGTTACAGACTCTGCAGGCAAGTACCAGTTTGATAGTGTCCCTGCGGGCGATTACCGCTTGGTTGTCCGAGTGTCCGATAGTTCAAAGGCTGCTACTGTTGATCTTATCTCTGTCGCCTCTTCGAAGGTGGTTCAAGTGCCGACGGTTCCTGTTACTGCGGTTGGATCGATTAAAATTCAAATCACCGATTTTAGTTTCAGTATGGGCGATCGCTTTTATCTGCCTGGCACAGATATGGAGCATGTGATCATAAGCAGCGATCTCACTCAAGGATATCTCATCATCGACAAGGTTCCTGCAGGAAGCTATGATCAGCTCATGTGCGTGCCTAAGGGTTCTGTGGTAGCAATTCCCTTGGTACGCAAAACATTCCAGGTCACAAGCGCTGAATATATTCTGGTTCCCGATTATGAAGCAAGCGTCGCGATCCCTGTTGGATTTTTCAACGTGGGGCGGAAAGCGTCTGCATCTGTAGGCGGAGCGGGTGGCGATACCGCAACGGTTCAAGACTCGGCAAGCTTGGCAAAAGCTCTCTCTAATAAGTCCGTTCACGTAGTTCGCATTCAAGGACTTATTCGCGGAACCGGTGGCGATGTCACCATCAAATCCAACACAACGGTAGTCGGCATTGGTGACTCATCAGGCCTTGATAGTCTTGGCTTACACGTCGTTGGAGATTCAAACATTGTGATTCGCAATTTGAATTTCCACAGAGCATCAAGCTTACATGCAATTACGGTTGAAGACAGCGCGAAATATGTTTGGATCGATCACAATACATTTACCACCATGGCAACAGATCAGTTTGTAATTAAGCGAGGCTCAGATTATGTCACCGTCTCTTGGAATCATTTCATGAATCAAAAAGATATGGGTGAGTTTGGAAATTCCGATACCAACGGCATGCAGGATTCCTTGCATTTGCGCATTACGTTCCATCATAATTGGTTGGATCATGTAGAAGCCGCAAGCCCAAGAGTTCGTTTTGGCACAGTGCATGTTTTTAACAACTACTATGACTCCATGGATATCTTTGCGATCAATTCAGCCATGTATGCAAAGGTCGTGGTAGAATCAAATGTTTTTGAAAATGTGCAACAGCCTACGCTACTGCGTTACAAGTCCACGAAAGATGGCGAATTGGTAGCCATCAATAATCTCACCACAAACTCAGGAACGATTGTAACGAATGGTTCAGCATTCGACCCAACGAGCAACTATAGTTTTACCGCGGATGAAATCACCAAAGTGAAGTCCGAAGCGATTCTGTGCACAGGCGCAGGCAAGCTAAAGAGTCTGCGGTAAGAATATCTTACTCTGGAATCCAGCGTTCCAGAGCCTCGCGCATCTTTTGCATCGACACAGGCTTCGTTACAAAATCATTCATTCCCACATCAAGCACCTTTTCGCGATCGCCAACTAAAGCATTGGCGGTCATAGCCACAATAGGAATGGTGTGATTCAAAACATCTGACTTTGGATCTCGAATTATCCGTGTTGCTTCATACCCATCCATCACAGGCATTTGGCAATCCATAAGCACAATGTCATATTTTTCTTTTGCAAGAATATCGACGGCTTCTTTGCCATTCACCACGATATCGCAAGTGCAACCAAACTTTTGCAAAATCCCTTTCGCAACTTTTTGATTGATAATATTATCCTCAACAATCAGTACTCGCGCTTTAAGTAGCTGCATCGTCTGTAAGCTGACTAATTTGACACTCGAAAGAGGCATCTGCAGCATGTCCACAGAGACCACGGCAAAGCGAAGGGCAAACCAAAATTCGCTTCCTACATTGACTTGGCTATTCACTACGATCTCACCACCCATCAATTGCACCAACTGACGAGCAATCGCAAGCCCTAAACCAGATCCACCAAAGCGACGTGTTGTCGAGGCTTCTGCCTGGGTGAAACTCTCAAAAATGACCTGAACTTTTTCAGGTGGAATTCCTACACCGGTATCAATAATGCTGAAGCGAAGAAACGCTTCACTTGCTGTCGACTCGATAAGATCAACATGCAACGACACGCTACCTCGTTCGGTAAACTTGACGGCATTGCCAACTAGATTTGTGAGCACCTGCCTTAAACGAACGGGATCCCCTTGCACAGCCGTTGGTATGCGCAAGTCATTGGAACATTGATAAAGAATCCCCTTTGCCCTGGCCCTCGCGTCCATCAACATGTTAAATTCACTCAACAGCGCAGGCATGTCAAAAGGTGTCAATTCAAGCTCTAGTTTGCCGGCTTCCACTTTCGAGAAGTCGAGAATATCGTTGATCAAGGTCAGCATATTTTCAGCGCTGCGACGAACAATTTCTGCTTGGCTTTTTTGCTCGTTAGAAAGTTCCGATTCAAGCAGCAGATTGATCATGCCTAGCACACCATTCATAGGAGTGCGAATCTCATGACTCATATTGGCTAAGAATTCCGACTTCGTTTTGCTGGCAGCTTTTGCTTTCTGCTCTGCATCTTGATGTCGCATAAGTACAGAACGATAATCCTCTTTCACTAAGCGAAATGCTTCTGAAGCTTCACTGAGTGGATGACCTTCTGGAAAATGTTCTTTGTCTTCTTCAACACTATCCCAAGCAAGCGTGCCCAGCATGCGCACTAATTCGGTAAGATCTGATTTTTTAACTACAACAGAAGTCTGATCGCTATTCTTTTGATTGCTTTCTCGTTGCAGGTCGTATTGATAATCTTCGTTCAAGTCAACCATTGAAAATGCATTTTCGATGGTACTCAAATACGTTGCATTCAGGCTGATAATTCGACTAATAAAAATGAGGCTTGCACGAACCCACATCGCGGCACCCACAATAAAAGTCTTGCGAATATGCATAGAAAACTTATCGTGCAATAAGACCGTGTCTTGCGCATAGCGTTTACGCACAGCCATGCTCGCATACTTCAATTCAGAATAATCACCCACACGGTAATAGGTCGGCCCACGAATCAATCCTTCTGCAAACACGTTTTCAAGGACGCTATTTAAACGCGCCACCGTTCCGAGGTCTTTGAGAATACCTTGCTGGCGCATTAATAAAATTTTCCCGCGTGCTATTGCAAATTGAATCTGTCCTAGCTGATCATCTGTCTTGAACGTCCACTCCGGCTTAAATTCAAACTCATGCAGTTGTAAAGGCATGGTCTGTAAGCCAACACCACCAAGGTCTCCAAGAGCTTTGGCTGCAAGTCGCGCGGCTTCTTCGTAATTTTTTAGAAGTAGTAACGGATACGTTAACTTGCGCCCCTGCATTACAATTCCAATTCGATAAATCGAACGTACAATCATGCTGCCATTATAGACATAGCAACCCACGCAGTTGCGATAAGCCTTTGAGGTAACATGAGCCGTGTGTTTCTCGCGAACTGCTGAAGGTGGAATTCCCGTTAAACCAGCTAGATCTACAAGCTCAACGTAAGGACGGTTGTTAGGAAAAGCTTCACTAATCACACGATCGCGCAAAGCCATATACGGCTCTTGCGAAGCAAGACTTCGCTCACCCGAGGTCAAAATATCAAGAATACTTGTGCCGACAATGCGAAAACTCATGCGCACCACGGGAGACAACTGAACGTCCGTCCACTCCGGCTTGGAGAAGATCGGCAAACCAGTAACCGGACAAGTTCCCCGGATTTCCATGGACGACATACTCATATATTATCATACAAGTATAGCGAGAGAGCCCGAGTTATGATCCTTTGATTTAAAGATTTTTAGGTAAGCCCTTTATATTCACTGTTTTGGATATGTATCGTTGAAAAATGTCGATACAAATCATCATTGAAGTTGATGCGGCCCAAAGAGCCAAGCTCCTTTCCCCATATGCCTTGCACGCCCCCTTGGTCGACTCTTCATTGCAGATTCGTGTGCAAAGAACGTTTGCACAATTTTGGCAAGAACGACTTGTTAGCCTAGAAGAACCTGATTCTCCCAAGGTTCGGGACCTATTGCTCTGCAAGCACTTTATGCTGCAATCTGATCTACGCGTTGAACACGAGCCGCTACCAGATACCCATGCAGAATTATTAGAGCAAGCAAAAGTATTTTTTGATCTCAGCAATGAATTATTGACACGAAAGATCATTAGTCTTTCCAATGGTGAACTACGCCGCATTTTAGTTGCACGAGCTTACATGCAGGGTTGCAAGAACATTGTTTTAGATGATCCATTAGGCGGCTTAGATCCAGCCCACCGAAAGTCGATGCTGCAATCACTGAAACAAATTAGCGATAGCGGTTGTCATATTATTTTAGGAATCGCAGAAAGCGAGTATGAAGCAGATGCACCGGATTATCTGCATCAAAGAAGGTTTGCCGGTAGCTCAGTAGGCGCAGGCAAAGAGCTTGTTCGTTTAGATGCAATCAATGTGCGCTACGGCGAAGCGGTAATTCTAGATCGACTGAACTGGGTAATCCATAAAGGGGAACATTGGTTGCTTACTGGTGCCAATGGATCTGGGAAGAGCACTGTACTTTCATTCTTGACTGCAGATCACCCGCAAATTTATCGCAATAAAGTAACCCTACTGGGTCAAGTTCCTGGCAAGGGACTAAATGTGTGGGAACACAAAAAACATATTGGTTTTTGCTCACCCGAGTTGCACCATCAATGGACACAAAATCTCACACTTTTCGAACTTGTGTGTACAGGCTTCTTAGATCCACGCACACCCTATGGTGAAGTTCTGTGGGAACAAAAATTAGCGGCTGAGCAAGCCTTGCAAATTCTCAATATGGATATGAACTGTCGATTTATGGAGGCGAGTTATTCTACCCAAAGACTCGCACTTGTTGCACGAGCAGTGGTTCGTCATCCACAACTTTTAATTCTTGATGAACCCGATCAAGGGCTTGATGCACATGGGCGCACACGCCTCTGGAACTTTATTGACTGGCATTTAAGCCAAAGCGAATCAACCTTAATTCTCGCTACCCATCATGCACAAAACGTTCCTAAGCAAATTACGCATGCTCTAGAACTGGCATCGAGGCTCCCAACACAAGTTTAAGCTTTGCAGATAAAGCCTCAAGCCCTAGAGGCTTTTGCAAAATGCCTTGCACTCCATATTGAGCGCATGCAAATACGGTGCTCCGATCTGTATCTCCGGTGACTAAAATGAAGGGAACAGAGCTAATGCGCTCATTGCTACTGGTGCGAATCCAATGCAAAAATTCAAGCCCAGATCCTGAAGCAATATGAAAGTCAGAAATGACCAGACCGATGCTTGCATCTACTTCAAGATCTGATGCAGCTTTAGCCGCCGTTTCACATTCTACAAAGTCCCAGAATCCCAGTACTTGCAACTGTTTCCGCATGGTTCTGCGGAACAATCCAGAGTCATCTAAGCAAAGAATTTTCATGCTCTTAAAGTATATAAGAACATTCAAACATGGTGTAGATGCGAGCGAGAATCTAGTGCAAATTGGACTGTCCTTTCAGAATGAGAGAGACAAGTCGTTGCAAGTGTATATGCAGCATGGGCGCAAACCTTCGAATCACGATAGCAACCTTTCGTGTTGGCTTGGCCACCATCTCATACCATGGTGGGATTCCAGCCAAGCAGGAAAGACAAGTAAAACGTGATGATGGGCGAAGAAAATAAAGAAGCGTCTCTATGGTGTAAGCGTTCCGTCGGCAATAGCCTTGGTGATGATTTGCGCCATGGCTGATTGGCTTGCAGCCGCGCGAATCTTAGGGTTGCGGCAGGCTTTGCGCAAGTTTGCCAACACCTCGTGCGGGACTTGTTTATTCATGTATTCCTTGATGAACTTTGGGAATACACCGCCGACATCGGTGGTTTCAATAAACTCGCCTTCGGTGATTTGGCGATTAACATAGCAGACTTTTATTTTGGCTTCCATAATGGGAAGCCTTACTACGCCTGGGATTATGGGGTATGCATCGCCAGCAATTTTTTCAATATGCCCGGTAAAAATTCCGTGCGCGTAATCTCGTGTGATGGTGATATGTATGTACACATCGCGATCTTGAAAAGGCCATTGCATCTGAAAGCGCGAATAGAGAATAAAATCATCTTCAGAAATTCTCGAGACTACATGTGACTCTTTAAGCTCTTCTAACCAGCTCTTGTAGCCGTTTACATCAAGTAGAACCTGCGCTGCAATTTCTACCGGAATCGAATCGTGCATCTGCCCTTTGATATGTGCGAGTTGCGATTCATCAGCGCCTGGAGTGTTATACACCTTGAGGTTGGGCTCATCATACACAAGCTTCCACACAGGTTCGGCCTTTGTTCGTACAGGCTCAACACTCGTCTCAACAGGCTCAGCCCATGTCCATACGAACAGGCATCCCATGAAACAAATCGAGCGTTTTATCGAACAACTCCACATGAATAAAAAGTACAAAACTACTTTTGCACTTATGATTTCAATCCCTGAACTTTTAGCCCCTGCTGGTGATCTTGAACGCATGCGCATTGCCTTTGCTTATGGTGCAGATGCCGTGTATGCTGGGCAGCCAGCCTTTTCGCTACGCGGTCGTGAGAATGGTTTCAAAACCATTGCAGATCTTGGCGATGGCATTCGCGAAGCTCACGCGTTGCATAAGAAATTCTTCGTAGCTTCAAACCTGTTTCCACACAATGCAAAAATCGGGGCGATGCAAAATGCACTCACTGAAATTATTTCGCATAATCCCGATGCGTTGATCATGGCAGATCCCGGTATGATCCGTTGGGTGCATAAAGAATTCCCAGAGACTACAATTCATTTGTCGGTGCAGTCCAATGCGTTAAATTGGATTACCTGTGAGTTCTGGCGCGATATGGGAGTGAAACGAGTGATCCTTGCACGCGAATTAAAGCTGCGCGAAATTATTGACATTCGCGAACATGTATCCGACCTTGAGCTTGAGGTGTTTATTCACGGTGCTGTGTGCATGGCGAGCTCGGGTCGCTGCATGATCAGCAACTACATGGAATACCGTGACGCCAACCAAGGGAATTGCAACAACGCTTGCCGGTTCCCATACGAACTCACAGCAACGTCACCCGACTTGCCTCCAGGTGAATCGATGCGCGTTAGCGAGGATGAGCACGGTACATACTTATTCAACGCTCGTGACTTGTGTGCAATGCCAATTTTGGATCAAGTGGTGGCTAGCGGTGTATGCTCTTTAAAGATCGAAGGCCGCACAAGATCGCCCTACTATTTGGCACAGGTGGTGCATGGCTACAGGCTTGCTCTTGATGCGATTGCAAAAGGCGAAGCTGTCCCTAACGAAGCTTTGCAAGCCGTTCTCTCAACAGATGCGCGCGGTTGGATGACTGGCTTCTACACTTCGAATGACCCTATTCCGCAAAACTTGGCGAATGGCCGCGAAGGCACATTACGCGCCGAAGTGGTTGCGCAAATTCGAGGTTATGATCGTGTGACAAGTCGTGCAGTAATTTCAGTTCGCAATCGTATTCGCAGCGGTGAGACCTTGGAGTTATTGACTCCGCAGGGAGTGAGCTTTGTGGAAGCCAACGACCTGTTGAACCAAAAGAAACAGCCCACCGAGCTTTTGCACAGTGGGCTTGAGAATTGTTCATTGCCTTTATCTAGTGACCCTGGTGCCTACAGCTTCTTGGTTCGGCGGCTAACGTAACTTTACGCGCCCATTGCTTCTAGGTCTGCGAGTTCCTTGGTGCTTCCAGTCGCAAGTAGATTATCGATTAAATCATCGCGCGAAATCACATGCACTTGCGCGTTATTCATGTGAAGGGTATTGCGGCGCTTCCAAGCAGTTCCGAATTCGATACCAGGAATCTGATTAATAATCGCGAGCTGATTGGCACTGCGACCTACGCGGTAAACATTTCCAGGAACAGAGAATGTTTTTGGATCGAGAGGCTCCACACCAAACTCCACCAAAGCCGCTTGCAGCGACCGAACCGAATCTGGCGATATCCGCACCAGTAAATTCAGCTCGCCCGAACCAGAATGTACAGTGTATACACCCAAGGCCCAACCACCTACCAAGAGGTAATCTAAGCGATGCTTTTCGAGTAGCTTTAGGAACTCAGAAAACTCATCAGGAAATTGCTTTAGGTTCATGCTCATGTTTGCATTATATCCTTAATCGCATACAATAGGTATGGAAGAATTTGACGGCCATTTCAAATTGTGTTAGATTATTGGGCATGACAAACGCAACTCGCAATCTGTTTTGGTGGTGGCCCCTGTAATACATGGGCTTGCGTTGCTATTGTGTCAATTGAATTGACGACACCGCGGGTCCTAGGATCTGCGGTTTTTTTGTTTATGCGCTTAAGGAGAATGGATTATGTTGCTTGAAACCTTTCCAAACCGAAACTCATTTGCCGAGCTTGCTAAAACAGCAAATGTTATTCCTGTTGCAGCAAAAATTTTAGCGGACACTGAGACTCCTGTTTCGGTGCTTGCCCGCTTCCATAATTCGAGTGAAGCGATGTTCTTGTTCGAATCCGTGGAAGGTGGAGAGCGCTGGGGTCGCTACAGCTTCTTAGGCACGCAGGCAAAGGTTCGTGTGAGCGTGTTCCGCGACGAAGTTGTGGTGCGCCAAGGCATCCAAGAAAATCGCATCGCACACAAAGGTAAGCCGATGGATGTGCTGCGCCAAGTCATGGCTCCTTACAAACTTGCTGACATGCCTGGCCGCCCACGCTTTTGTGGTGGCTTGGTGGGTTATTTCGCATACGAGATGGTGCACTTTTTTGAGCCCCGCGTAAAGAACAAATTACCCAGCGAAAAGCCACTCGCCGATTTGATGATTCCAGGCACCTTGTTGGTATTCGACAACGTGCAAAACACATTAACGGTGCTTGCATTAGCGTTCTTGAATCCTGGTGATGATGCGAACAAAGCCTACGATGAAGCAAAGGAACGCCGCGATGCGATCTTGAAAATTCTTGCTCAGCCCGCACCTGTGCCCGCGCAGGTTCCATCGACTCGCGACCTCACTCCCAAGCCGATTATCAGCGAAGAAGTGTTCCGTGAAAATGTGCTGAAGGTCAAAGAGCATATTGCATGTGGCGACATTATTCAGTGTGTGATTTCGCAGTCCTTTGTGTGCGAAACTCCCGAAGATCGCTTAGGGCTTTATCGTGCACAGCGCCATTTGAATCCATCGCCATACATGTATTACCTGCACTTGGGAGGCCTTGATCTGATTGGTTCTAGCCCCGAAACCATGATTCGCCTTGAGCAGAAAAAAGCGGTGCTAAGACCCATTGCAGGCACACGTCCGCGCGGCAAAACGCCCCAAGAAGATTTGGCTCTTGCCGATGAATTATTGAAAGACGAAAAAGAACGTGCAGAACATTTGATGCTCGTCGACTTAGGGCGCAATGAGCTCGGACGCGTTGCGCTGCCTGGCACAGTGCAGGTTACTGATCTCATGATCATTGAGCGCTATTCTCATGTGATGCATTTGGTGTCGAACATCGTTGCAGATTTAGAAGATGGCCACGACGCCTATGACCTACTCCCATCAGCCTTCCCCGCCGGAACACTTTCAGGAGCCCCCAAGGTTCGCGCCATGGAAATCATCGCTGAACTAGAAACAACACCGCGCGGCGCATACGGTGGCGCAGTTGGCTACATCTCGTTCGATGGTAACATGGACTTTGCAATTTGCATTCGCACCGCAATCATTGAAGACAACCGCCTTACGCTGCGCGCGGGTGCAGGAATCGTTGCCGACTCCAATCCAGAAACAGAACGCGAAGAAACGGTGAACAAAGCCAAGTCAGTTGCACGTGCATTGCAGATGCTGAAAACCGCTGGAAATAGTGGAGAGAGGTAAACCCGAATGCAAACGATAAATTCACAGTATTGCGCTAGTGGAGAGTGTAGAGTTGCAAAAGGCATCTCATTTGATCAAAGGGATGCTTGGTGTAACTCTCCACTCTCCACTATAGAACTCTCCACTTGTTTCCATTCTTGAGGGCTAATTTATGATACTCATGATCGATAATTACGATTCGTTTACATACAACATTGTGCAGTATCTGCGTGAGATGTCTGCAGATTTAAAAGTGGTTCGCAATG
>Ga0302287_10000640_pt1 | contig 16367 bp, 12 predicted proteins | sample III_Fen_E2_4_FD_200452 | JGI IMG/M metagenome (GOLD analysis project Ga0302287, IMG submission 200452) | Peat permafrost microbial communities from Stordalen Mire near Abisko, Sweden - III_Fen_E2_4 | ecosystem: Environmental > Terrestrial > Soil > Wetlands > Permafrost | place: Sweden: Abisko...
CGCAACTCTCCACTTGTACCCTGGATTTTCGTCTCTAGATACAAAAAGGCCCCCGCCTATTCTCAAATGCTCGAAGCTCTACTTCATTTAACGTTAGCGCTCTTCTAGAAGCTGGCTTTTCGAGGTAAACCAAGCCAAGGTAAACCAAGACGAGGGGAACCAAGCATAAGCGGGCTTCAAGAAAGTAGACGCATCGAACATTGATTACAGATCGAGCCTTTGATTGGCAGGGGCCTAGTCACAATATACCCATTCTGCTTGGAGAAGTCCATGTGACAAGTGTTCCAGAGAAGAATAGAGTCCGGCAAAACAAGTAGAGAGTTCGATAGTGAAGAATTGCAAAGCCTACTCCCAAAAGCACGAGAAGCTGCAATTTTCCACTCTCCACTAGCCAAGCGCATTGAAACGCTTCGTGAGGATTAGCTGTCACAACTCTCAACTATTATTTCTTACTGTGGCGATAGAAACGCCTGCGCGGCTTCTAGCGGATCCTTTGAGGAACTAGCGCGAGCTTGTGCGTCGGTAGGAGCTTCAACATCGCTGGAAAGCATATCTGCGAGATGATCCGCAGTCTGGGCTATACGCTCTTGTGTGCGTTCGAGTTCGGCAACTTGCTTGCGCGTTTGAAATAAGTCAGCCGCAATTTCCATAGCCATCAAAATGAGTTGCTTGCGAGGTTCTGCGCGCAGCGAGGGCGTTAAGTGCTCTTGCATTTTCATTTCAATGTACGTGATAATTTCTTGCAACTCTTCCGCGCTCAAATCCGTTTGGATTTGAAACCGTTCACCACCAATGATGATCTTGGATGGTTGAAGATCAGATGTGGACATTCACACTCCCCGCATAAAAATTAGCGCTGCGAAAATCCAAACAGGTCTTGAGGGCTACCGAAAGCTTTGTCCTCTGAAGGGTTCGTTTGTCCAGGAATAATTTCTTCTTCGGTTGCAGGCACACGAACATCAAGCTCGATCTCAAGAGAATTCATCACTTGCTCTAAGCGCTCGGCGGCGGCTTGAATTTTCACTTCTTTGTCGCGCAAGGATTCTTGCAGCAATGTGAGTTCCATACCACGTTCTTCAGCATCATCACGAACCTTGGCAATCTCTTGATCTTTGCGAGAGAGCTCTTGCAATAGGTTTTGTGCTTCTGTCGTTTTAAGTTCAAGCTCAGACTCAAAGCGTTCACGTTCCGCGTGAGCATTGCCCAACTGACTTTCGAGTAACCGCACCTGACTATCTAAGGAAAGCGTGCGTTCATGCAAACGTTGATTATCGGTCCGCAAAGTGCGAATCGTGGTCAAAGCCTTCTCAATTTTTTGCGTTAATAGGTCAAGAGTTTCGAGATTCATACCAATCCTTGGAAATACAAGCCGCTGCAACGGCAACAACGATATGGAAAAGATAATTCCTATTTGCAGGAACGCGTATTCGAAGCGCGGTAAAGGAACGCTTGCAGTGGAAGAATTAAACCTTCTGACACATCCGACATTCGGAATATGATTGATCCTTTTCGCGTGAACCGCAAGGCTTCTTTAGAAGATCCTGCAAAGTGCGCTTGCTCAGAGAACCCACAATCGCTTCGTAAAGGTCGGCCATCGCGATGTGATAGCTACAGGGATCGAGTGTTACCGTCGTTTCGCAGAATGCGGGAGCTGGCGCACCTTGAATCGCAGTCACCACATCGATCATGCGAATTTCCTGCGGAGCCTTTGCGAGGGCAAGGCCACCTTGTGCGCCACGATTTGACCTCACAATGCGAGCACGCGTTAACGCTGCGGTCACCTTTGCCAAGTAGGTCTGAGAGCCACCGATGCGAGAATGAAGCTCGGACAAAGACACAACTCGTGTCTGTTCTTGCGAGGCCAGGTCAATAAGGATTCGAAAAGCAGTTTCAGTTGTACGTGTGATCATAGCCAAAATCTAAAAAACTTAAAGGGGATACATCATGATCGGTGACAAATTCTGTCATTTTCCGTGATTTAGGCCAACCATTTTATCGTAAAGTAATCGAAGAATCTTGAGATAAACGTTCACGCAGTTTGTCGTGAGCCTTATTTACCTCTTCGTCTGTCAAGGTTTTGTCGTCGGCTTGATAGGTAAACTGGTACAAGAAATTCTTGCGTCCTTCACCCAATCGCTCTCCTTGATAGATGCTCTTGAGCTGCACCTCCACCAAATTTTTGGCATGAATCGCTTGAATCCGCGCAAGGACTTCTGCGTGAGTCATACGTTGATCGATTTCAATGGAAACATCGCGCGTGGTAGGCACTTGGCGACTGAACATCACGAATTTTTTCTTGGGCTCGGTATGCGCTAACAAAGTCTCAAGCTCAAGTTCAAAGCCATAGACGGGCATAGAGATATCAAGGGATGCGAGCACTTTCGGGTGAATCTCGCCACAGAATCCGACTACTGTTTTTCCGCATACAATTTCGGCTTGACGATGTGGATGCAGCCAAGACTGAGCAGCATCGCTCACATGGAATTCAACCGGTACGCGAATGCGCTTTGCTAGGGCAAGAACCAGGCCTTTAATGTCGGCAAACGAAACCAATGAGACCTTCTCTTGTAAGGCTTGGCGGTTCATATGGCCTGCGAGCACACCCGTGAGCAAAGGCACTTCATCGAAGCCTGGGTTGCGATCGGTACGAAGATCTGGTCTAGGAAAAAACGACTTCGCAATTTCAAATAAGCGCACAGAGCCTGGGCGATTTTTTTCGTTATCAGCAACATTCTTGAGCAGCCCTGGAATCAAGGAAACAGGCAATACGCCAAGATCTTCGCTGAGCGCATTTAAAAGGGCTGCAGGGCGTGAACGACGATCTTCAGATTCCGCACCGAAAACATTTTTGACAAGAGTTTTGGAGCTGAAACGAAGGCTTAAGCATTCGTGCAAACCCAGTGCCGACAAGGCATGGCGCACACGGCGCGAAAGTTGTTCTAAGGGTGGAAGCTCATTGATCTCAACTTGGAAACGCGGCAGTGTGTAGGGAATATTATCAAAGCCGACGAGACGCGCAACCTCTTCGATCAAATCAACTTCACGTTCAAGATCAGGGCGGAACCCTGGCACTAAGAACGTAAGCGAATCCTCGCCAGCCTTAGGCGCAGTGGCGGAAGGCGCTGAACTATGAGCACTTTCACAGGGAGTCTCTTCGACCAAGCCAATGCCAACAAAGAGTTTGCGGATTTGGTCTGCACTGACCTGAATACCGACCACGCGGGTAATGCGCGAAAGACGCACAGAAACCTTGCGCAACGCTTGCACATGCTCCGGTGCTGTATATTCGATACGCCCAGCAAGCACCTTTCCACCAGCGAGTTCAGAGATCATGGCGCAGGCTAAATCGCTTGCAGCAGCTTGCATAGAAGGGTCAATGTACCGTTCGAAACGATAGCTCGAATCGGTGGAAAGCCCAAGGCGCTTGCTCTGTTTACGCACGGTAGTGGGTTCAAACCAAGCGGACTCTAAAAATACGCGAGTGGTCGTTGCAGTAATTTCAGACTCGACTCCACCCATTACTCCGGCAACGCAAGCGGGGCGATTGCCATCGCAGATCACTAAATCAGAGGACAATAATTTTTGCTCTTTATGATCGATGGTGGTAATGGTTTCGCCATCGTTTGCGCGACGCACCTTCACTACCCCACCCTGCAGTAAGCCCATGTCGAAGCTATGCAAAGGCTGACCCACATCCATCAGCACAAAGTTAGTGATGTCGACTACGTTGTTGATCGGCGTGAGGCCTACAGCGCGTAGCAAACTTTGCAACCACTCGGGGCTTGGGGCAATCTTTACATCTTCGATTACGCGACCCACATAACGTGTGCAACCAGCGCCAGCAGAGACTTCAAGGCCAATCTTTCCTTGCGCAGATTCACTTGCTTCAACAAGGTTCACGGCCTGAGTCTTGAGTGAGCGGCCAAAGCCAGCGGCGAGTTCGCGTGCAATGCCAATATGCGAAAGGGCATCGGGGCGATTCGGGGTCACATTGACTTCGAGAGTCACATCATAAAAGCCGAGGGAAACAATTGGTGTGCCCGCGATATAATGATCTGGCAGCTCCATAATTCCAGCATGGCTCTTGCCTAGGCCAATCTCGTCTTCTGCACAGATCATGCCAAAGCTTTCGACGCCACGAATCTTTGCCTTCTTGATCTTTAAGGTTTCACCGTTCGGCATGGGAAGCTCAGAGCCAATGGGCGCGAAGCATACCGTTTGACCAGCAGCCACATTGGGCGCACCGCAAATCACCTGCAAGTCTTGCGTGCCATCAAAAACCTTAGTGATCGAGAGATGATCGGACTCAGGATGCTTTGCGCATTCCTTCACTTTCGCTACGATCAACGACGCATAAACCTTCCCAAGTTCTTCGCGCCCTTCAACTTCTAGCCCTACCGCCGTAAGCTTCTTCTCGATCTCCAATACACTTTCAGGAAGATCCACATGTCGCTTTAACCAATTTAGACTGACTTTCATGATAAAACCTCAAACTAGTTTTAGGCACTATTTGAAAGGTGAAAATTGAAAATTGAAAGTGGAATACATTCGGTGTACGGATTCCTTTCTGCAAACTCTCAATTCTCAACTCTCAATTTTCAATTCATTCTCCGAACTCTAGAACTCTCTCTTCTCAGAACTGTTTCAAAAACCGTTGATCATTCGCGGTGAGTAATCCGATTTCAGGAATGGCGTGGCGCAGCATGGCGATGCGATCTAAGCCAAAACCAAAAGCGAAGCCCGTGAATTCTTCAGAGTCGATACCCACATTTTTAAACACGTTTGGATCTACGCAACCGCAGCCACCGATTTCCATCCAACCGGTTTGCTTACAGCGACGGCAGCCCTTGCCCGCACAGAACACACAAGAGATATCCATCTCGGCGCTGGGTTCCGTGAAAGGGAAAAAGCTAGGGCGAAAACGCATTTTCACTTCTTCACCAAAGAGGCGCTTAGCCCACAAGAACAAAAGCCCTTTAAGATCTGCGAAGGTAATGTCGCGATCGACCACGAGGCCTTCTACTTGCTGGAACATGGGCGCATGAGTTGCGTCGGAATCCACACGGAACACATGGCCAGGAGCGATCATGCGGAAGGGTGGTTTGTGCGTTTCCATGTAATGGATCTGCGTGCCCGAAGTATGTGTGCGAAGCATGACCTTCTTGTCGAGATAGAAGGTATCTTGCATGTCGCGCGAGGGGTGATCGGGCGGGGTGTTGAGCGCTTCGAAGTTGTACCAATCGGTTTCAATATCGCGACCCGTTTCCACATGGAATCCCATGCCATTGAAGAAGTCGATAATCTCTTCGCGAATATCGTAGAGCGGATGCGTACTGCCGGCAGGTAAACCATCGCCAGGCAAGGAAACATCGACCCAGCCACCACTCAGTTTGCGTTCAAGCTCAGCATCACGAGCTTGTGCAAGTGCAACATCAATGGCCGCATCGACAGTCGCTTTTAACTCATTGACAAGCTTTCCAAACGCAGGGCGCTCTTCGGCAGGCAAGGATCCCATCTGCTTTAACAGATCGGTCACAAGGCCTTTTTTGCCAAGGAACTTGACGCGTAACGCATCGACAGAGGCAGAGTCGGTAAGATTGGTGGCAGCCAGTTCTGTATCGAACTGCGCCTTGAGAGATTCCATGATTTTTTGGCTCATGGAACAATTTTAGAAAATGAGACGGACGGTGGGGAAAACTACCATTTCAGTTTTTTATAGATCCAAACAAATGTGGCAATCGATGCGGTGGCAAGCCCCATAATCAAATAGAAAGCCCAATGGAAATTGCTTAGTGGAATAGGCACGTTCATCGAAAAGGCGCTGACCACAAAGGTGGGAACCATGATCGCAACGGTGACGATATTCAGGGTCTTCATGAGCATATTCAAATTATTGCTCACAATCGATGCACGCACATCCATCATGCCCGAAAGCACGCGATCATAGATCTCCGCTTGCTTAAGACACTGCTGGTTTTCAATGATGATATCATCAAGCAAATCTCGCTCCGTCTCCGTCAGTGAAAACGTTTTGCTTGTCTGCAAGCGACGTAGTAGCATGTCATTGGAGTTAATCGCGTTGAGATAATAGGTAAGTCCTTTGCCCAGCGAGAACATGTAGATCAAGTATTCGTTCTTCATCGACGCTTCAATTTTGGCCTCGATCTCATCGGAAATTCGATTGATAATGCGAAGATGTTCTGTGAAATGGTAGATCGAATAATTGAGCAAGCGCAACACGAAACTCTTGAGCGAAGTCATTTTGGCAAAGCGACGTTCATCACTAATCGGCAGTTCTGTATCCGATAAAATCACCACCAAATTTTCGTAGATAAACACACCAAACGAAGTCACTTTGAATTGAAATTGATCTGCTGCCGTATAGCTTTTAGGCTTCTTAAAAATGATCGCTGTGTACTCGTCTTCCACTTCTACCCGCGACAGCTCATCCATGTCGAGCGCAGAATTGAACGTGTGTTCATCTATCTGATGGTTCTGAATCAAAATATTACGCTGATTGGCGTCTGGACTGACCACAACGACAATCTGCGCATCGGCTTCTTCTGCGGGCTGTAAACGGCCACCTTCGAGCGTATAACACTTCTGCATGAATTCAATATACGTTCATGCTGATTTTTTGCGGAGATCCCTTTGTTCCTAGAACGTTTCAAGGATTAACAAAGTTCAGACTTCGCGACCTTCCGAGCAAATCATAACGGACAGCACCTTCGGGATTTATGGATGGAGTAGATCCATTAACCAACACACGCGTTGTAGTACTCGACGAACTAATCCCGGAACTAGAACTTACAGAGCTGGAATTCGTACTCGATGAACTTAGGCTTGAACTTCTTCCAGGCCCTTCCATAATAAAGGAGATTGTGCCCATGGGATTTCCAACCTTCGTCAAGCGCAATCCCGATTCCGAGCTATCGTACCACAGCGGGTTAATCAAACTATCTCGAGTAACGCTGCTAAAGAAATCCGAGGGTGAGTATCCAGGAGAAGGCATCTTGGTGGAAAGCAAATAATTATTTCCATCAGCCTCCACAACGCGAAGTTGCAAATGAGTGGGGCTTGAATTTGCCATTTCAGCAAGGTTGTAATGCAGCACCAAAAGTCCCGATGAGCCCAGATACGACCAGCGTTTCCAGCCCTTGATGTAAGACCAAAAATAGCCTTCCTTACTGTTGTTTGGATTAGAATACAAGTAGCCATTCGACGCATTGGTAGTCTCTGCAGAAAACAGCGTGCTACTCAAGTCTGTCAACGGAATCCAACCTTGGTCGGCACGGTAAAAATCATTGGGGGGAACTGGATTTTTGGGACTATCGGAAGCACCCATTCCGATCATACAATAGTCACCGAAATAATACAGGTCAGGCCATCCAAAAATCATGTGACCATTTTCATGCACAAAGGTTCCCAAAGAAAACGCGCTCGGCAAATTCGTCATCTCATAACGCACCAGAATCACATTATCTCGCTGTTCCCCAATAATGCCGGCATGTGGCCACAGGCCCTTATTCCAAGCCACCGCGTTACCGACATACACAATGTTTATAGCGTCGGTATAACCATCTTTATCGACATCGTATTGCGCATAATCCAAGGAGTCATCGAACGCAGCAATGACCTCTTTTAATAATGAATCTGCACCCACATTGTTCAATCCACTATTCAGACTCTCGTACCATGCCTTAGTGTGCTTGGCGCGATAATAGCCATAGACATCGTTGCTATAATCAAACAAGCCATTGGATACATCCAGATAGAAATCGCGTACAGAACCTTCGCAGCCGTTACCAGTGAAGCCCGGTTTGTTCAACCAGTCCAAGACCTCTGCCTTGGTGAAGGTCGCAGGGTTATCGCTAAAATCCACCAGTAGAGTCAAGCCTTTATATGCACCTTTGGGACTCGCATAAAATCCAAGCCCAGTGGTGGTGCTCGTTGCTTTTGCTAAATGCTTGTGCGCCTTTGTACGTTCTGGGAAAGCCTCTGTAGGCCATTCTTCAACAGCTTGCCCTTTCCAGACAATGGTTGCATGCACAGGAATTTCTGCACAGACAACAAGCAGAACAGCAATCATCATGGCGCAAACGTGCTTCATAAAGTTCTCCACCGCAAATCAAAAAATGTGTTTACAATTTATTGAAAATTGTCGTACTTAATTTGTAAGTTATTGCGTTTTTACGCTATTTTGTTTACGATCTGTTTACATCATTTTATCTTTAAAGTCAATTTTTGCTATGTCACCTGCATTAGATATTTACAGTTACACAGACTATCGCGCGTATCTGGCCGACTACTATGCCAAGCGAAAAGAAGCTGAGCCATGGTTCAGTTATCGAATGTTTGCGCGCAAGGCTGGTTTTTCTTCTTCAGGTCTTTATCCAAACATTGTGAATGGTTTGCGCAATCTTTCACCGCATTATTTGCCTGGCTTTATTCACGCGTTGGGACTCTCTGTGCGCGAAGCAGAATTCTTTCGTCTGCTTGTCGATTATACCCATTGCCCTAACGACACAAAGCGCCAAGACACTTTTGCAGCCATGGCCACCTATTTGCCAGACCGCGTGCAACGCATCTACCATGCCCAACGGCAGTTTTATTCTTGTTGGTACCACGTCGCCATACACCAGGCATTAGGGATCATTAAAGTCAATAAAGACATCCACGAACTCGCCTCATTCTTACATCCAAACCCAGGGCTTGTACAAATCCGCAAAGCACTGCGCTTGCTAGAATCGCTCGAATTAATTCAGCGCGATCGCTACGGCTACCTGCGCCCTATCCACAGTAACCTTATGGGTGGTGAGGAACTAGGCTCCGACTTGATTCGCAATTTTCAAGCGTCGCTGCTAGACTTAGGAAAGTCAGCCCACGAATATTTCCCCAAAGAAACGCGCTATCAAATCACAGAGACGCTTGGCGTTAGCGCACAGCTCGCTTCCACTTTCCGCACAAGAATTCGCGCACTACACCATGAATTTGTGCAACAAGCTCTACAAGAAAAGACTGCGGCGCAAGTCGTACTTCAATTGAATATTCAGCTTTTTCCTGTTTCGGAGGTGCATAATTAATGCGTTTTACTATCCATATTTTCTTTGTGCTCTTTTTTGTTTCTTGCTCAGGAGAAAAGAGTACGGGAACTCGCGTAGGCACCGAAACACAAATCGCCTTTATCAATGCAAAAGGCGTTTCTACCCCAGCAAACTTTTCGATTCGCCCTTACAACTCCAAGGGATGGCCGTGGGATAGCATTCCCCAAGCCATATATAAAGGCACATCCAAGGATACCACCATCCCAGTGGAAGACAGTTTGTTTTTAGAGGCCTATAACGCTGATTCAAGCCTTGCCACATGGCTCACCTTGATGCCTCATGCCACGAACATCACCGCAACGCTTTCGACCACAAGCTCGTATCAAATTGTGCTCACCTTTTCAAGCGATACCATTATCGGTGCATGGTATGGATTTCCAGGCACAGGTATTTATGGGCAAAGCATTAACCGCCCCACAGATACATTAACCATTGCCCATGCAGCATTAGGCACACAGCGTTTTTCCCTGTATTTACAAGACGAGTACGTATTTCACCGACTCGATTTTTCCATTGTATTTACAGGCCTCGCGAAGACTTCCGCAAACATTCCGGTAGATTCATTGATCAGAATTGCAGCAACTCATACAGGCTGCCTTTTCCAAATTGACTCACAAGGCTTACTCGCTATTGATGCCGTGGGCACACCGTTGTGCAAGTAAATATCATCGTGGAAATATCAAAAAGGCGCGCAAAAGCACGCCTTTGAAAGATCTAAGGGGATCGCGCCTTACTTCTGATTTGCCTTCACAAAAGCAAATGCTCCGAGCTCTGGCCAAGCGATAGCACTCTCACCCTTGCCCACCGAGATTTCGCGTGCAGCAATCATGCGGCCTTGCGCATCAAGGGCAGACACGCGACCAGACCAAGCCTCGCTTGTGCGAATCCAGAGAATGCCATGGGAATATTCCATCAGCGGTGTACCGGAGCTTGCGAGGAACGGAGGAAGAATCGCGGATGCACCACCAGCGACAGCAATCACCTTGATGGTATCCTTGGCACCCAAGGCGTCTACAACTTCCACAGAAATGGTGTCTGCATCGTTCGTGGGCATCCATGTCACAGTAAGGCTCGAATCGGTAATCGAGGTCAGCAAAGACGCGCGCACAGAGAGCACATTAAAATTCAAAGTCTGCTGTTCTTTGTCACGAGCAACAAGAATTGCCTGCACAGGGCTGCCTATTGCATAGGAAGCAATGGCGGTATCTCCCTTTACGAAATAAGGAGGATCATTCACGGCAGCCACAGCAATCACAAAAGTCTTCGCTGCAGAGGAATCTATGCCATTGTATGTAACGCCTCCATCATCTTTAAGCACCACGGAGAGATGTGCAACACCGTTTGAATCTGGAGCGAGTGTGAAGCTGAGCGCTCCTGCAGAAGAAATTGCGGGCTGCACAGAGAAGATAGAAGGGTGGTCATTGACAACGGTAAAACTCAATTGCTGCGCGGACTCATTAGGAAGACCTCGATTCAGATTCGTTGCCCAAGTGGCATTGTATGCGGGATCATCCTCGTTCACATGAATCGAATCCGAAAGCGCAGTGAAGCTTGGTGCATGGTTTACCATAGCGATATTGAGCGTGAAGGTTTGCGTGGTGCTATCCACACCGTCGGTTGCTACGAGCGTGATCGTTGTGCTGCCAAAGGTTGCCGCCGCTGGGTGAATGGTGACCACACGCGTTGCTCCGGTGCCTGTCACCGAAAGACCATTTGCCGCAATGAGAGATGGGTTTGCTGCTGAGATATGAATTTGCGTGGAACTCAAAGGATCATCGGTATCGGAAACTGTGACATTAAATGTCAGCGATGTATCTTCCTTCGCATTTTGCGTAGAAACGGTGCTCATCACAGGAGCTAGGTTGCGAGTGAGGTGGAAAAGTTGCGTTACAAAAGAGTTGCTCGTGTAAACGAACATATAGGCATCCGTATTATTGGAATAAATTCCATACATGGCTCCGCCTGAATGTCCTGGTAAAAAGCTGTAACCAAACAAACAGTTTGTTCCATCATAGGTGTACAGTTCACTTCCTGATGTGTCTACTCCGCCAATGAAGAGCGCCAAGCCATTGAGCTCTACCACACTGGTCGCAAGGCCAGAGGCGCCCATGGTCGCAATGCTAAGAGCTTGGGTTGGGCAAGCATCCTTGGTACCGGCAACAGTTCCATCGGTCACGAACATGTGGCTAATCAGATATCCTGCGCTATCAACATTATGACCTAAGCTATCGACGCTCATCGCACCAAAAAACAATTGATTTTTATAGATGATCCGATCATCGGGATAGGCATGAGAGGATGTGCTCTTGGGATTCAACGTCTTTAAAAGAAAAGGAATGGCAGAGGCTGCTCTTGATGGATAAAACCAAGGCTGTAAGTTGCTGGATTGATCATCACCAGCATTGACGACAAAGCCCCCATTTAGAAAGCGAATATCTGCGGAGTAGTATTGAACTTGACCATTGGGAATTGCCGGATTATTGTAAACCCAACTGGAAGAGGTTACTGGCCCACTAACAAACCCATAGAGCGTAGGCAAGCCAGAGGCATCCTTTGCAACATACACAACAGAGTCCGTGCCAGGGATTGCTGTCACTCCATAGAAGCCATCATCGTCGCCACCAGCAGGAGACATCTGATAATAGGACTGTCCATTCTTTACCGTGTACAGAAAGCTTTTTTTATCTGCTACACTATATCCCTGAAAAACCAAGTACCGATTATTCACGGCAACCAATGGTGTACCAAAGAGATTAACGGTAGAGCCCGCGACATAAAAACTAACCCAGTTTGTACCATCGCTAGTGCCATTGCTGCGATACAGGCGATAACGAGCATGCGAAGAGTCATCCGAGGCAAGGAAGTACAGCCAGCCATTTAGCTCAGTTGCACGTTCCATGCTTCCACCGATAGATCCTGCGAAGAACTCATGCAAAAATTTAGTGCCTAATTCCGTTCCATCGGTAACCCACAATTCACTTCCATGAACACCATCATCAGCAAAAAAGAAAAGCTTGTTGTTTGCGATGGCAAAATTGCTCGGATAGGCAGATCCTGTAGGATTGATGAGCTTCACCATGTGCGTGCCCGCACTAGATCCATCGGTTGCCCAAAGCTGCACACCATTGGTTCCATCATCTCTGGCAAAGTAGAACAACCCTTTGTACAAGATTCCGCTAGCATTCGAACTTGCTGCGGTATCCTTTCCAATCATCACTGGCTTTACATGCAACCGCGGATCGTTCGCCCAAGAGGCGAGCGCACACAGCAGAAGGATTAGGAGTGATAATTTGCTTTGTATGCTTTTCATGTGTTCCCTCATTTCCCGGAAGAATCTTCTAGTTGTTTGGTTCACCCTTAACGAATGCAACAGCCCCTAGTTCAGGCCAAGCAATTGCACTGGCCCCTTTGCCCACCGAGATGTTGCGTGCAGCAAGCTCGCGACCTTGTGCATCAAGGGCAGACACGCGACCCGACCAAGCCTGTGCAGAACGAATCCAGAGAACTCCGCGAGAATAGCCCATTACTGGAGCGCTCAAATTTTCTAAGAGCAGGGGTTGCAGCGCTGTCGTTCCATCGCTTTCTGCAATCACCTGAACGGTATCCTTGGCACCCAAGGCATCTACAACTTCCACAGAAATGGTGTCTGTATCGTTCGTGGGCATCCATGTCACAGTAAGGCTCGAATCGGTAAACGAGGTCAGCAAAGAAGCGCGTGCAGAGAGCACATTAAAATTCAACGCTTGTTGTTCTTTGTCACGAGCGACTAGCACCGCTTGTGCAGGACTTCCTGGGGAATACATCACCAACGCTGTATCTCCCTTCACAAAATATGGAGCATCGTTCCCTGCCGCGACAGAAATCGTAAGGCTCTTGGCTACAGAAGTATCCACTCCATTGTAGGCGACTCCGCCATCATCATGAAGCACTACAGCGAGATGCGCAATGCCATTAGAATCAGGAGCTAGAGTAAAGGAAAGAACACCTGTGGAAGAGATTGCTGGTTGCACTGTGAACAAAGAGGAATGATCGTTCATGATTGAAAAATGCATTTGCTGCGCGGCTTCGTTGGCAAGGCCTGGATTTACATTCGTAGCCCACGTAGCGTTATAGGCAACATCATCTTCGCTCACATGAATTGAATCCGAAAGCACAGAGAAGCTTGGCGCATGGTTTACCATAGCGATATTGAGCGCGAAGGTCTGCGTGGTGCTATCCACACCATCGGTTGCTACCAGCGTAATCGTTGTGCTGCCAATGGTTGCCGCCGCAGGTTGGATAGAAACTTGACGTGTAGCACCGGTGCCCGTAACAGTTAATCCATTGGGAACAATGAGTGTGGAGTTGGCCGCCGCAATATGAATTTGCGTGGAAGTCAGAGGGTCATCCACATCGGACACCGTGATCGTAAAGGTCTGCAAGGCATCTTCCTTCGCATTTTGCGTAGAGACGGCGCTCATTACGGGTGCTTGGTTGCGAGTGACTCGGTACAGATTCGGCGCTAGGGCGTTCACACTGGTACGACCAGGAACATACACCACACTTTCGCTTGCCCACAGTGCGCGAATGTCGATTCCACTATACCCACCCGGTAAAAAGTTGTATGCCATCTGGCAAGAAGTACCATCATAGCTATAGAGTTCTATACCCGATGTATCGGTGGTATTTTGCTTCTGTGCACCTTCGATCAGCACTACTCCGCCAAGGCTTGCAAGGCTTTGATAGGATGTACCCAAATAAGAATACGCCCAGTTGAAGGTCGGGCAAGCATCCTTGGTTCCCGCTACCGTTCCATCGGTTGTGAAGAGCCTTGAAAAGGAGTTCGCTCCCCAAGCGCTAAAAAGAGTTTGTGCGCCAAAGGGAAGCATGGCGTTTTGATACAACAGCGACGAGCCGCCATTTGCAGCCAAATTGATCAACTTGACAGGGGATTCAGATGTGCTGCGATTCGCATAAAACCAAGGTTCCCAGTCTCCGCCGGTCTCCTTTTCATCGACCATTATTCCACCATTCACAAACGCAATTTTCGAATAAGAGGCGATGCCACCACTAGGAAGAATGAAATTTTTTACCCCGCCTGAAGTCCCCCAATCATTGGGGTAGTAGCTCAAGAGAGTCTTGTAGTTGGTGTCTAGCCCCACAAAAAAAACGGTATCCGAACCAGGAAGAGCTACCGGCTGTATAATCGAACCATAGACAGCCTTGTACTCTTCGTTGATCGCGGTAAGGCTGTTGGTCACCGTATACAAGTGAATCTTGTAATCAATCATCGACTGCCCGACAAACAGCATCTTCTTGTTATTGATATTCGTCCCCGAGTTGATCAAGGCTCCCGTGATATCCACGTTCACACTTGTGGTGCCATTCGTGCGAAACATTTGCTGATCGATCTTCCCATCTTGAGTGCAAGTAAAGTACAACCAGCCATTGAGATCGGCTAAGATGTGAACACCTGAAGAAGTCTGACCAGAATTATAATCCTCTACCATGACCGTTCCTAAAACGCTACCATCGGTGCGCCATAGTTCTAGGCCATGAGAACCATCATTCGCAAGGAAGTACAGATAGTTTCCCGACACCGTAAAATTCGACGGGTTTGAGCTTGCGCCCGCATTAATGTTTTTCACCATTTGCGTTCCTGCACTTGTTCCATCTGTAACCCAAAGCTCTACGCCATTCACACCATCATCATGCGGGAAATAAAAAAGACCCTTAAAGAAGACACCATCAATGCTCCCCATGGTTACTGTGTCTGCGCCCTTGAGGACTGCATTAACATGAAGCCGTGGGTCGTTCGCCCAAGACGCGAGCGCACTAATGATCAGCACGATCAAGGCATTCTGGACGCTTTTTTGAAACTTCAAGGGAGCTCCTTACTTGACAATTTTTCTCACGAGACGAAACCCAACAAGGGCAGAGTTCGCAGTGACAGTTTGTTTACTTGAAGCCGAAATTTTTAGGCTGGTAGGATCCGTTGCATAGCTGCCGCCCATCACAACAACATAGCCCGCAGAGGTATCCTGAGTCATCTCGGCAACGTTACCCATAAGATCATAGAACCCCATTGTACTTGCAGTTTTCAGAGCGACATCATGCTTGGCAAAGCCAGAATTGTTCAAATGCCAAGAGGTCGCATTGGCATTATCAATGCTATACGCACTTCCCCAGATGTATGTATTTGTGGTGACGCTGTTGTTCGCGATGGATTCCCATTCCAATACCGAAGGCAACCGATAACCAGTGGCCGCTGTATCGATCACCACCGACGAATCGGGTTTAAAGGAGTACACCATGGCAAGCCCACTATCTTGACTCAAAGCATTGCAGAACTTCAAGGCCTCTCTCCAAGAAATACTCGATACCGGAAGCAATGAATCTGTGGCCTGCGCAACACCTGTCACCTTTGCATAGAGCCAGTTTGCGACTTCGGTGCGGCCTACCCAAAGGCCTAAAGAAGCAAAGGAAACGTATTCAGCAGAAGGGTTCGCTTGAATCGAGGAGGATGTTGCCGAGGACGAAGACGAGGTGTTGATTTGCGAGCTTGAACTGTTCACCACGCTTGAATTGGCAACAGAGCTTGAAGAAGCAGAACTCGAAGACACTTTGCTGCTTTCATAGTAGTTCGCAATTCCATTGCCATCGCTATCTGCTGCTGCAGCATCGCCCACGTAATTTTTGCTCGCGGGGTCAAGCACATTCGTAGAGGGAACATTGCTACAGCTCACAAAGAACGCGAAGCTTGCCAAGGTCAGAAGACGTAGTGTTTGATAATTCTTCATGGTTCCCTCAGAAGGCAATCATAACGGTGAGACCACAGGCAGCAAGGGCTCCCGCGGATCCATAAAGGATATTGCGCAGAGTCGCAGCATCTTGCATTTTCTTTTTTTCGCTTAGCGCCGAAGCTTGAGATTTTGCAGCATCATAGGCAGCATGATCAGACACCTTGGAATTCATATAGATGCCACTCCCCAACACAGCGAGAGAAAGGACACTCAAGCCAATGCTTACGTAAGTCTTGCGCGAAGAATGGTATTTGGAAGCGAGAATTTCAGGAAACAATTGGTGGGCAACATCCTGTGCACGAAATTCCACCAGATCAGCGCTGTTGCCATCATGGACGAGATACGCATTTGCTTTGATCTCACCCGTCTGCATGCTCAGTAGGCTCGCATTTACGGCAACCTTTCCTTCGACGCGGGCAAGGGAACCCACCACGAGATATTCAACTCCTAACAAGCGCCCCACCTCAACCTGGCAAGTCTC
>Ga0302287_10000645_pt1 | contig 16324 bp, 12 predicted proteins | sample III_Fen_E2_4_FD_200452 | JGI IMG/M metagenome (GOLD analysis project Ga0302287, IMG submission 200452) | Peat permafrost microbial communities from Stordalen Mire near Abisko, Sweden - III_Fen_E2_4 | ecosystem: Environmental > Terrestrial > Soil > Wetlands > Permafrost | place: Sweden: Abisko...
CGTCATGAGCGTCGTCCTTCCTGGGAGGGTCGGCCGGATGCTGTGGACTGACCCAGAGGTTCCTGTGCGGGATTCACCGTAGTCGTCTCCTCCCGGCCGCCGTCCCACCGGAGCCCGGGGAGGCGCAGCGCATGCACGGCCGAGGCGCCGGACGACGACCGGTCAGCAGGACAGCACGTGCCGCGCCACCGTGACGAGCTCAGCCACCGGCTGGGTGCCGTCCAGCCGTGCGCCCGCCTCGTCGTCGGCCAGCGGCTCCAGGGTGGCCAGCTGGGAGTCGAGCAGCGACGGCGGCATGAAGTGCCCGCGCCGGGCGGCCAGCCGGGTGGCGAGCACCTCCCGCGGCACGTCGACCTCGAGGAACACGACGTCCGGCCCGGCGCCGCGCAGCACGTCGCGGTAGGCCCGGCGCAGCGCCGAGCAGGACAGCACGCAGCCGGCGGGCCGGGCCGCCGCCCACGTCCGCAGGGCCTCGAGCCAGGGCAGGCGGTCGGCGTCGGTCAGGGCATGACCGGCGGCCATGGCGGCCCGGTTCGCGGCGCTGTGGAAGTCGTCGCCCTCCGCGAACGGCACCCCGAGCGCCTGCGCGAGGGCCACGCCGAGCGTGGACTTGCCCGACCCGCTCACGCCCATGACGACGATGCGGGGGTGCGGTCCGCTCCGCAGGGCGGTCCCGCTCGGGGTGGGCGCGGGTGGCGGCACGAGCCGAGTATCACACCGGGGCCGCGCCGAGGGCGGTGGGGCACTGGGGGTGGAATCACTTGCGCAACTTCGTGCAAGCGATAGTCGCGGGATATCGTCGCCGCGTGACTGAGAACCTTCCCATCGCCCCGACCGCGGTGATCCAGCCGGAGCACAACGTGGAGAAGTTCACGCGCGAGTTCCTGCGCGAGCTGAACTTCGGCCAGGGCGTCACCCTGGCCCGATCCTCCGTCAACGACCAGTACCTCGCGCTGGCCCGCGCCGTGCGGCACTACCTGATGGCCCGGTGGATGGGCACGCTGACCAGGCAGTACAAGGCCCAGGCCAAGTCGGTCGCCTATCTGTCCGCGGAGTACCTGCTCGGCCGCCAGCTGGAGAACGCGCTGCTCGCGACGGACCTCGACGACATCGCCCGCGAGGCGCTGGCCGCGCTGGGCCTCGACCTCGACGTCATCGCGGAGGAGGAGGTCGAGCCCGGGCTGGGCAACGGCGGCCTCGGCCGGCTGGCCGCGTGCTTCGTCGACTCGCTGGCGACGATGAGCGTGCCGTGCATCGGCTACGGCATCCGCTACGAGTACGGCATCTTCCGCCAGGAGTTCGTCGACGGCTGGCAGGTGGAGCACTCCGACCGCTGGCTGGCGCTGGGCAACCCGTGGGAGTTCCCGCACCCGGAGAAGGCCGTCACCGTGCAGTTCGGTGGCAGCACGGAGCAGTACGTCGACGAGGCAGGTGTCGCTCGCACCCGGTGGAACCCCGAGTGGGAGGTGCAGGGCCTGCCCTACAACTACATGGTGCCCGGCTACCGCAACGGCCGCGTCAACACGCTGCGGCTGTGGAGCGCCCGCGCCACCCGGGCCTTCAAGCTCGACGCGTTCAACGAGGGCGACTACGCCGAGGCTGTGCAGAACCAGACGCGCGCGGCGAACATCTCCATGGTGCTGTACCCGGAGGACTCCACGCCGCAGGGCAAGGAGCTGCGCCTCCAGCAGCAGTACTTCTTCTGCGCCTGCTCCATCCGGGACTTCATCGACACCGTGCTGCCCGCGGACTTCGACCTGCACCGGCTGCCGGAGCGGGTGATCTTCCAGCTCAACGACACCCACCCGGTGATCGCGGTGCCCGAGCTGATGCGGGTGCTCGTCGACGACCGCGGCTGGGACTGGGACGAGGCCTGGGCCGTCACCCAGCAGTGCTTCGCCTACACCTGTCACACGCTGCTGCCGGAGGCGCTCGAGGTGTGGCCGGTGGAGCTGCTGGGCCGCCTGCTGCCCCGGCACCTGGAGATCATCTACCGCATCAACGACGACTTCCTCGACGAGGTCCGGGCCCGCTGGGGCGACGACCCGCTGCGCCTGCGCGGCATGTCGATCATCGCCGAGCACCCCGTGCGCGCGGTGCGGATGGCCTACCTGGCCACGATCGCCGGCTCCAAGGTCAACGGGGTCGCCGAGCTGCACTCCCAGCTGCTGCGCGACAAGGTGCTGCCGCAGTTCGCCGAGTACTGGCCGGAGAAGTTCACCAACATCACCAACGGCGTCACCCCCCGCCGATTCATCCGGCTGGCCAACCCCGGGCTGTCCGCGCTGATCACCGATGCGGTGGGCCCCGGCTGGGAGACGGACCTGGAGATGCTCCAGGGGCTGGAGACCTTCGCCGGCGACGAGGAGTTCCGCGAGCGGTTCCGCGCCGTGAAGAAGGCGAACAAGGCGCTGCTGGTGAGCACGCTGGCCGACCGGGACGGCATCGTGCTGCGCGAGGACGCGATGCTCGACGTGATGGTCAAGCGGTTGCACGAGTACAAGCGGCAGACCCTCAAGGTGCTGCACATCGTGCACCTGTACCGGCAGATCATCGCGGGCGAGCTGGACCCGGGCTCGATCGTGCCGCGGGCGTTCGCCTTCGGCGCCAAGGCCGCGCCGGGCTACCGGATGGCCAAGCAGACCATCGGCTTGATCAACCACGTCGGCGCGACCATCAACGCCGACCCGCGGGTGGCCGGCGCGCTCACCGTGGCGTTCCCGGCCAACTACAACGTCACGCTGGCCGAGGTGCTGATCCCGGCGGCGGACCTGTCCGAGCAGATCTCGCTCGCCGGCAAGGAGGCGTCCGGCACCGGCAACATGAAGTTCGCGCTCAACGGCGCGCTGACCATCGGCACCGAGGACGGCGCGAACGTGGAGATCCGGCGCCTGGTCGGCGACGACAACTTCTTCCTGTTCGGCATGCTCGAGCCCGAGGTCGAGGCGCTGATCGCGAAGGGCTACCACCCGGGCGAGTACTACGAGCGGGACCCGCGGCTGCGCGGGGCGCTGGACCTCATCGCGTCCGGCGCCTTCTCCGGCGGCGACCGGACGGTGTTCGAGCCCCTCGTCTCGAACCTGCTGCAGGAGGACCGGTTCTGCGCGCTCGCGGACTTCTCGTCCTACCTGGCGGCCCAGGACCGGGTCGACGAGGCCTACCGCGACGAGGAGGGCTGGACGCAGTCCGCGATCCTCAACGTGGCGCGGTCCGGCTACTTCTCCTCCGACCGGTCCATGCAGGACTACATCGACCGCATCTGGCACACCCCGCCGGTCCGCTCCGCCTGAGCGCGGCGGCTACCTGACGCGGCGGCTACCTGACGCGGCGGAAGACGAGGTCGCGGGACCCGCGGCCTGCGACGGCGGCCTTGCGCTCGAAGGCGGTCGTCGGGCGATGGGTCGGCCGCGGCGTGTAACCGTCCGCGGCGTCCACGTTGGCCAGGCCGGGGTCCGCGGTGAGCACCGCCAGCATCTGCGCGGCGTAGTCCGGCGCGTCCGTGGCCAGGTGCAGCAGGCCGCCGACGACGAGCCGGTCGCGCAGGAGCGCGACGGTGTCCGGGCGCGCCAGGCGCCGTCTGGCGTGCCGCTGCTTCGGCCACGGGTCGGGGAAGTACGCGCGTACCTCGTCGAACGAACCGGGGGGCAGGTCACGGACCAGCTCGAGCGCGTCGCCGTGCACGACGCGCACGTTCGTCAGGCCGTGGCGTTCGACGAGGCTCAGCAGCGCGGCGATGCCCGGCAGGTGGGCCTCGACGGCCAGCACGTCGCGGCCCGGGTCGGCCGCCGCCATCGCCACGGTCGCCGCACCCATGCCGGGGCCGATCTCCAGCACCAGGGGCGCGGTGCGGCCGAACAGCGCGGCGGTGTCGAGCAGGGCGCCGGGCGTGCGCGGGCCACGGCCGAGCGCCTCGTCGTGCACCGAGAGGCCGAACCGTGGCCAGAGCCGGGCCAGGTCGGCGGCGCGGTCCCGGCCGAGGCTCGCGCGGCGCGGGTGGAACGTGCGCTGTGGCTCGTCCGGCCTGCCGGGCCGGTGCCGGAAGTCGTCGGCGGACAGCGGACGACCCGTCGGGGTGCCGCTCTCGCCGCCGCCGTCCCGGTCCGTCGGGCCTCCGATGTCCACGGTGATCCAGGGTACGTGACCTGGAACGACACTGCTGGACAAGCGTCCGTATCGCCGATACCTTCGGTGCCGGTCACGGGGCGTCGATTGCCGGCGGCGTGGAGAGGGAATGGTGCCGACAATGGGCGCGAACGCGCAGCGCACGGGACGGTTCGGGGTCGGCGTGGCGGTGGTCGCCGGCGTCCTGCTCGTCGTCGGCGCGGGCGCCGCCGGTGCTGCGGCTGGGCCGGGCCCGGTGCCGAGGACCCAGGCCGCGTTCGACTCGTGGCCCTCTCCGGTGCCGGGCAACTACCCGAGCCTCGGCTACCAGGCCACCCGCACCGCGGAGTTCGGAGACCTCGTCGAGCTGGCACCCGGCACCGGACGCGTCGTCAGCGCGATCACCGTCGGCATGAGCAGCTGGGCGTGCCAGAGCGACCTGACCGACCCCTCCGGCCCGTGCGTGTCGGCGGCAGGCGCGACGTACCAGCACGACCTGACCCTGACCGTCTACGCGGTCGACACCACCGGCACCGCCCCAGCGCCGGGCGCGGTGCTGTGGACCGGGACGCTCGACGCCGCGGTGCCGTACCGGCCGTCGACGAGTCCGGAGTGCACCGCCCGCAGCTCGCGCGGCTGGTGGTCGGCGACCGAGTCCCGGTGCTACAGCGGGTACGCGTTCGAGGCGACCTTCACACCCGCCGCGCCGCTCACGCTGCCCGACGACGTCATCGTCACCGTGGCGTTCGCCACCCAGAGCAACGGGGGCGACGCGGGTCCCGGCCCCTGGGACTCGCTGAACTACGGCCTGGTCGCCGTGACGCCGAGCACGATGCTCGCCGCGGGGACCGATGTCGATCCGTCCGTTGCGTTCCTGCGGCCCGAGGGCGGCGCCCTCGCCGCGGCTGCGGACTGGACGTACACACCGATCATCAAGATCCGTACCAACGTCGACGCGCGCATCGCGCAGGTCGTCGCACCGGCGAGGATCGCGCTGGGCAGGCCGGTCGCCGCGAGCGCGACCGTCGAGGGGTCGGCGATCCCGGTCGGCTCGACGGTGGTGCTCGCCGCCTACCCGGCCTGCGCGGTCGAGCCGGTGTACGTCTCGGACCCGCTGCCCGTGTCCGCCGCCGGGACCGTGGGCCCGGTGACGTTCACGCCGACCACCACCGGTGCCGTGCAGTGGGTGGCGACGCTGGCGGACTCCCTCGGTGCGTTCGACGACTCGACCTGTGGCGACGTCACCACGCAGGTGCTCGCCGACGACCAGGAGTCTTCGCCCTCGCCGACACCGACACCGACGCCGGCACTGGCGGCCACCGGTGCGGGCTCGTCCACCACGGGCCTCGTGACGGCCCTGGCGGCGATCCTGCTCGGCAGCGTGCTCGTCCTCGTCAGCCGCCGACGCCCAGCCGGTCGCTGAGGAAGGCCACCACCTCGGCGAGGTAGCGCTCACGCGCCGGCCGGGGTGACAGCGCGAGGTCGTGCGCGCCGCCGGGCACCGTCACCAGCGTGACGTCGGGCCCGAGCCGGGGGGCGAGCGCCGCCATCTGATGCACGTCCAGCACCGAGTCGGTGGTCAGCAGCGCGTCGTGCCAGCTCTTGTCCGGCCCGTTGGCGTCCGAGGTCGCCACCAGCACCGGCACGTCGATGCCCAGCCCGTGGGCCACCCGGGCGTGGCCGCGGCGCACCGACCGGACGAAGCCCGCCCGTACCGGGAACCCGGCGGCCGGCTTCCACGCCAAGTCGTAGACCCACTCGCCGCCCGTGTCGACGTGCAGCGCGTAGCCGTAGTGCTCGGCCAGGTGGCTGGCGACGAACCGTGGCGCGACGGCGCCCACCACGTCGAGCACCCGGGTCAACACCTGCCGGTCGAACCACGATCCGCGCAGGTCCAGCCACGGGCTGTTCAGCACCACGGCGTCCACCAACCCCTGCCCGCCGCGGGCGTCGGCCCACAACGCGGCGACCAGGCCGCCGGTGGAGTGACCCAGCAGCACCACCCGCTCGTAGCGCGGGCGCAGCGTGCGCACGGCCGCGTCGATCTCCTCGGTGAACAGGGACAGGTCGGCGCAGTCGTTGGGGTCACGGCCGGGGCGGATCGAACGACCGTAGTCGCGCAGGTCCAGGCCGAACAGGTCGTAGCCGGCGGCGATCAGCGCGTCGGCGACGTGGGGGTGGAAGAAGTAGTCGACGAAGCCGTGCAGGTACAGCACGGCACGTCGGGCCGTCGCCGGCTCGCGGTGCACCAGCGTGGCGACGGGCGGCACGCCGGTGCGTGCGGTGACGGCGTCGTCGCGCAGGGTCAGGGTGCGGGCCATCCAGCCGTCGCCGAGCACGTCCGGGCGTGCTGCGGTCCAGGTGGCGACCGCAACGGGCGCCGCGTTGTCAGGGGGTGCCATGGCCGCATCGTCCCACCCGCCGGGCGTCCCGGCGCGGGGGCTCGGCGGGTGCGGTGTGCTGCGCGGTCAGGCCGAGGCGGGCACCCGGAGGTCAGCAGGCACCGGCCGGGCGGCGAGCAGACCGTGCCCGGCGACGTCCACGCCCACGGACACGACGCGCGCCGTGCCGTCCGCCTCGATCCGCACGGTGGACACCGACGCGTTCGGCAGCGCGACCAGGCCGCGCGCGTCGAGCGTGGACAGCCACGCGCCCAGGGTCAGGCCGTGCCCGACGACGAGCACCTCGCCCGAGGGGTGCGCGTCGACGATGCGCGCGAACGCGCGCCGGGTGCGGGCCATGAAGTCGGCGCCGTGCTCGCCACCGGGCAGGCCGGGATGGCGTCCCGCGAGCACCGCGGGCACCAGCTCGGACCAGGGCTCGACGGCCTCGAGCTCGCGCTCCGGCCGGCGTTCGAAGGTGCCGAAGTCGTACTCGTGCAGGTCCGGGTCGGTGTGCAGCCGGACGTCGGGGTGGTGCCGCAGGATCTCGACCGCGGTGGCGACCGCGCGTCCCGACGGGGACGAGTAGGCCGCCGCGAACGGCGCCGGTGCGAGGTGCCGCGCGGTGACCCGCACACCGTCCCGGCCGGTGCGGGTGAGGGGGGAGTCGCAGCTGCCCTGCAGCAGCTGGCGTGCGTTGAAGTGGGTCTGCCCGTGTCGGACGAGCGTCAGGGTCAGGGTCATCGGTGCCCTCCAGGTGGTGTCGTCACCGGCGACGCTAGTCGGCCGAGGTGTCCGCCCGGCGACGCTGGCGTGAGCGTCTGGTGACGGTCCGGCGTCAGTCGACGGTCGGCGCCTGCTGCGTGGGGGCGTCGTCGTGCACGTGCGGCGGGTCCGGCCGCAACGCCTGCTGCACCATGCTGACCAGGACGAACACCAGGAAGGCCGCAAAGAGCACCGCACCGGCGCGCGGCGGGACGGCGTGCGCCAGCCACGCCCCGAGCGGGCTGGTGATCACCGACGCGGCGCCGACGACCAGCCCGGCCCGCACGTCGACGTTGTGCCGACGCAGGTTCGCCACCAGGCCGCTCAGCACGCCGGGCAGCATCATCACCAGCGACGAGCCCTTGGCGACGATGTCGCTGGCGCCGAACGCCAGCATGAGCACCGGCACCACGATGCCGCCGCCGCCGACCCCGAGGATCGCCGAGAGCGCCCCGGCGACCAGCCCCAGCACGACGAGCCACACCCCCCGCCACGGGTCCACCGGGAAGTCCTGGCCGCGGTCCGGCACCACGAGCAGCAGCTGCACCACCGACACCGCAACGAAGACGATGAAGATCCACTGTGCGACGCGCCGGCTCAGCACCATGAGCAACCGCGTGCCGAGCTGCGCCCCCACGACGGCGCCGAGCGCCAGCAGCGCTGCGGCCACCGGCACCACACCGCCGCCAAACGCATACGACACGGCGCCGACGACGACCGCCGGCACGATCGCCAGCAGCGAGGTGCCGACCGCGCGACGCTGGTCCAGCCGCAGCACGAGGACCAGGCCCGGCACGACGATCAACCCGCCGCCGATGCCGAACAGCCCGGAGAAGAAGCCTGCGGTGAGGCCGATCGTGAGGAGCAGCAGGGTCCGGTGGCGGTCGGACGGCGTGACGGCCGTGGCCGCCATCAGTCGACCAACGACGGGTCCGTGGTCAGCTCGACATTCGCCCACACGTCGAAGCCCAGTGGTGCGAGGGCGGCGAGCACCCCGCGGCGCACGTCGTCCTCGTCGGAGACGTCCCAGTGGCCGGGCTGCACCACGAAGTCCACCTCGACGTAGAGCTTGCGACCGAGCTTGGTGGCCCGCACCGTCGGCGCGTCCAGGCCGTGCTCGGCGCGGACGGTCTCGACCGCCGCCAGGATCGCGGCAAGCACCGGTGTGGGCGGAGCACCCTCGGTGAGCTCGCGGCCGGCGTCGCGCAGCATCCGCACCGGCATCGGCGCCACCACCGCGCAGGCGACGATCACCAGCACCGGGTCGACGTACCGCGTGAAGCCGTCGCCCAGCGGCACCGCGAGCGCGATCGCCACGCCGGCCCCGACGGCGACGATCGCCGACAGCGCCGCGCTGGCACGCCACTGTGCCGCCTCCACCGTGACGAGCTCGGAGCCGGGCGCACGCCGGCCGATCCACCGGGCGACGACCGCGGCGCCCGCCCCCGCCACCACGCTGTAGACGAGCACCGACAGCGGGGTGCCCTCCGAACCGCCGGAGGTGAGCAGCACCACCGCGTCCGCGGCCGCGAACACCAGCGTCGCGCCGAGGGCGGCACCCTGCAGCGCGATGACCAGCGGCGTGAACGCCTCCCGGCCGAACGGGTGCCGGGCGGTGGCGCCGCCGGAGACGGCGGCGGACGCGCGCAGCGAGGTCCACGTCAGCAGCAGCCCGACCAAGGCGTACGCGCCGTCCAGCAGGATCACCCGCGCGCCGGACACGGTGCCCCAGACGATCGCGACGCCGGCCATCACCAGCGCGACCAGGACGGACACGCGCAGCGCACGGCGCTCGTCGTCCCCTGTGCGGCTCGCTGTCGGCACCTCCGCACGGTAGCAGCGCCACCCCCGCCGCCGCCCCGGGCCGCGAACCGCCGCGGGCCTCCCCGGACGTTCGCGCCGGCCCATCCGCGCCACCGCGCGGCCGGACCTCCGCCACCGCCGCCTCGTCGCGCGGGCGAAGAGTTGAGCGGAATACACTCAAGATTGGCTCGGTTGCGATCGTCAGATCCCCTCATCACGACGACGAATGTCGAACCACGAACGAACGACGGGCACGCTCAGCCCAGGGAGGCGCCACCCGTGGACGCGAAGTTCACCACCAAGGCTCAGGAGGCGCTCGGCGCCGCCATCCAGCACGCGACCGCCGCCGGCAACCCCCAGCTCGAGCCCGCGCACGTGCTCGCGGCCCTGCTGGAGCAGGAGGGCGGCGTGGCGAGCGGCCTGCTCGAGGCGGTCGGCGCCGACCGCGCGGCGGTCGGGCGTCAGGTCCGCGCGATGCTCGTCCGGCTCCCGGCCAGCAGTGGTTCGTCGGTCGCCCAGCCGACCGCGTCGCGGCAGACCTCCACCGCGCTGGCCGCCGCCGAGCAGGAGGCGCGCGCCCTGGGCGACGACTACGTGTCCACCGAGCACCTGCTGATCGGCCTGGCCACCGGCCACTCCGGCGTCGCCGAGGCGCTGACCGCCGCCGGCGCGTCCCGCGATGCGCTGGTCGCCGCGCTGCCCTCCGTCCGCGGCTCGGCCCGGGTGACGAGCCCCAACCCGGAGGGAACGTACAAGGCCCTGGAGCAGTACGGCAGCGACCTGACCCAGCGCGCCCGGGACGGCAAGCTCGACCCGGTGATCGGCCGGGACGCCGAGATCCGCCGCGTGGTGCAGGTGCTGTCCCGGCGCACCAAGAACAACCCCGTGCTCATCGGCGAGCCCGGCGTGGGCAAGACGGCCGTCGTCGAGGGCCTGGCACAGCGCATCGTCGCCGGCGACGTGCCCGAGTCGCTGCGCGGCAAGCGCCTCGTCGCGCTCGACCTGGCCTCGATGGTCGCGGGTGCGAAGTACCGCGGCGAGTTCGAGGAGCGGCTCAAGGCGGTGCTGGCGGAGATCACCGGCGCCGAGGGCGAGATCGTCACCTTCATCGACGAGCTGCACACGGTGGTCGGCGCGGGGGCGTCGGAGGGCTCGATGGACGCCGGCAACATGCTCAAGCCGCTGCTGGCCCGCGGCGAGCTGCGCCTGGTCGGCGCGACGACGCTCGACGAGTACCGCGAGCACATCGAGAAGGACCCGGCGCTCGAGCGGCGGTTCCAGCAGGTGTTCGTCGGGGAGCCGACCGTCGAGGACACCATCGCCATCCTGCGCGGCCTCAAGGAGCGCTACGAGGCGCACCACAAGGTGGCGATCTCCGACGCCGCGCTGGTGGCCGCCGCCACGCTGTCCGACCGGTACATCTCCGGGCGCCGGCTGCCGGACAAGGCGATCGACCTGGTGGACGAGGCGGCGTCCCGGCTGCGCATGGAGCTGGACTCCTCCCCGGTGGAGATCGACCAGCTGGCGCGCGCCGTGACGCGGCTGGAGATGGAGGAGGTCGTCCTATCCGAGGCGGACGACCCGGCCAGCACGGAGCGGCTGGGCCGGCTCCGCAAGGACCTCGCCGACCGTCGCGAGGAGCTGGCCGGCCTCACCGCCCGCTGGGAGACGGAGAAGGCGGGTCACAACCGCGTCGGCGACCTCAAGGCCCGGCTCGACGAGCTGCGTGGCCAGGCTGACCGGCTGCTGCGCGAGGGCGACCTGGCCGCCGCCGCCCGCATCCAGTACGGCGAGATCCCGGCCCTGGAGCGGGAGATCGCGCAGGCGGAGGCGACCGAGGCGTCGGCGGAAGCGACGCCGGCCGATCTCCCGCCGATGATCGCCGACAAGGTGGGCCCCGACGAGGTCGCCGAGGTCGTCGCGATGTGGACCGGCATCCCCGCCGGCCGGCTGCTCGAGGGCGAGACCTCGAAGCTGCTGCGGATGGAGCAGGTGATCGGGGAGCGGCTGATCGGCCAGCGTGCGGCGGTGGCGACGGTGTCCGACGCCGTGCGGCGCGCCCGGGCCGGCGTCTCCGACCCCGACCGGCCCACCGGCTCGTTCCTGTTCCTCGGCCCCACCGGCGTCGGCAAGACCGAGCTGGCCAAGGCGCTCGCGGACTTCCTGTTCGACGACGAGCGCGCGATGGTCCGCATCGACATGTCCGAGTACGGCGAGAAGCACTCCGTCGCGCGGCTCGTCGGGGCTCCCCCGGGCTACGTCGGCTACGAGGAGGGCGGCCAGCTGACCGAGGCGGTGCGCCGCCGGCCGTACGCGGTGGTGCTGCTCGACGAGGTGGAGAAGGCGCACCCCGAGGTGTTCGACGTGCTGCTCCAGGTGCTCGACGACGGCCGCCTCACCGACGGGCAGGGCCGCACGGTCGACTTCCGGAACGCGATCCTCGTCCTGACGTCGAACCTGGGCTCGCAGTACCTGGCCGATCCGATGCTGTCGGACGAGGCGAAGCGCGAGGCCGTGATGTCGGCCGTGCGGGCGGCGTTCAAGCCGGAGTTCCTCAACCGGCTGGACGACGTGGTGCTGTTCGACGCGCTCTCGCTGGACGAGATCGGGCAGATCGTCGACCTGCAGGTCGCGGCGCTGGGGCGCCGGCTGGCCGACCGACGGCTGGTGCTCGACGTCACCCCGCAGGCGCGCGAGTGGCTCGCACTGGAGGGCTACGACCCGGCCTACGGGGCGCGGCCGCTGCGCCGGCTCGTGCAGAAGGAGATCGGCGACCAGCTGGCCCGCGGCCTGCTCGGTGGGGCGATCCGCGACGGCGACACGGTGCTGGTGGACCTCAACGCCGACGCCGAGGCCGGCGGTCTCGTCCTGGAGGTGCAGGCGTCGGGAAGCACCTGATCGGCGGTCGGCCGGGCCGCGCCGTGCGGCGATGACTGGGTGGCCGAACCGGCCCCACGGCGCATCACGGCCTGACAGCATGAACCGGTGACGATCGCGATCGACGAGTCGGCGGTGCGCCTGGCCTGGGTGCGAGGCGCCGCCCAGGCCGAGCCCGAGCTGGAGGTGACGTCGGCCGACCGCAGCCGCGCGCGCTACGCCGATGTCGGCGACCTGCAGGACCGCATGGCGGCGGCCCTCGAGACGATGTCGGGCGTCACCGGCACCGCGCTGGCGCTGCTCGTCGAGCACTACGAGAACCTTGACGCGTGCCTCGCGGCGTACCGCGCCAGCGACGGCACCTCCAGTGGCACCTTCCGCGTGCTGCAGGGGCCCGCGTGAGCGCGGCGGCGGAGGCCACCGAACAGCTGGTGACGATCCTGGCCAGGCTGCAGCAGATCGACCTGTGGCCGCCGACCGACGCGGCCGAGACGATCATCGAGGCCGTCCGGACGGCCTACGAGGTGGCGGAGGTGCCGCCGGGCCCCGAACCGGACCAGCTGGCGGACTGCGCCGCGGCGTGGCATGTGATGGGGCCGCGATGGACGCAGGCCGTCGCGGATGTGCGCACCAGCCGGGACCGCACCGCGGCGGACGGCGTGTGGGTCGGCGAGGCGGGCGACGCCTTCCGCGCCTCGATGACCGAGGTCGCCCGGCGGTTCGCCTCGGTGCCGCACACAACCGGCGCGATCGAGTCCGCCCTCACCGTCTGCGCATCGACGACGCGTGCGGCCCGGCGCCGGCACGCAGCGGCCCAGGCCAGCCTGCATCGACACCTGCGGATCACCTGGTCGGACCTGCTGCCGTGGGAGCTGGTGGACCACCTGCGCCGGGCGCTGGAGAGCATCCTGGACGCCCTGCGCGAGCTGATCGGCGCATACCGGGACGCCGCCGCGGCCCTCGAGGCCTGCGGGGCCGCGACCGCCACGGCGCTCGACGGGATCGAGCTGCCGAGCGTGCTGGTCGCGGGCGTGTCCGCGGTGGAGCAGGTCAGCCTCATGAGCGCGGGCGCCGGCGATGACACCGGGCCGCTGCGCGGCAGCACCGCGCGGCGGGCGCAGGAGGCGCTGGACGCGATGTCCGCCGCCGACCGGGCCAGGGCGCAGGAGCTGCTCGACGCGGCGCCCGACGGCCTGGCCCGGGGCTGGATCCTCGCAGCGCTCGCGTCCGGGCTGACCGGCGACGCCCTCACCCGGTACGCGGCCCGGCTGGCGCTGCTGAGCGAGGAGCAGCTGCGGGACCTCGACCCGACGTCGCACGACGGGGTGTTCGCCCAGCCGGATGGCACCACGTGCGGCTCGTCGAGCCTGGTGATGGCCCGGATGCTCAACGACCCGGCCTTCGCGATGGCGATCATCACCGGCTACGACCCCCGCACCGACGCGACGTCGGCGCCCACCTCCCTGGAGCCCGACCCTCGACCCGGTCTCCACATCCCGCCGAGCGACATACCGATCGCCGCGCGCTTCCAAGAGGCCGCGCGAGCGATGCACGACCAGACCAGCAGCCTGACCAGCCACGACGGGTCTCTCAACGGGTGGTGGCCGGAGGCGCTGGGCACCAGCCCCGGCGCCGCGGCGCGGCAGATGAGCGGTGGCGACGGGCTGTCGGGCGTGCCGGGCTCGAGCTACGAGGTCGCCTACGTCGACGCCGCCGACCGGGCGGCGAGCTTCGACCGGATCGTCGCGGCGGTCGACGACGGCCACGCGGTGCCCGTCTACACCTACGACGTCCAGAGCTCCGGCGGCAGCTCGGGGGCGCACGTCACCCTCGTCACCGGCAGCCGGGGTGACGACCTGCTGGTCTACGACCCCTGGGAGGCGCGCACGGTGGTGGTGACGCGGGACGAGTTCACGACGGCGTCGCTCGGCGGCGACCTCGGCTGGGACAAGCCGATGGCGACGGTCCTGCCGCGATGACCGCGTCCATCCCCAGCGATCGCCCGCGCCGGCGGCGGGCCGGTGCCGTGGTGACGGGGCGACCGCGGCGGCTCGTCGTCGCTCTGGCGGTGTCGGCGCTCGTGCTGACGCTGGCGGGATGCGTGCCCCTGGACGGGCGCACCTATCCCAACGCGACCGACCTCGCGCGGGCCGGCCGGATCTGGAACGATCGCTGGCTCGCCCCGACCAGGACGCAGGTGGTCGAGTCCGTCGGACGAGTCGGCTTGCCCGAGCTGTCCCGCGACGTCGGCGGCCGGCGCTACCTGACGACCGCCGCACCGGCCGACGCGGTCGTCGCAGAGGTGCGGGCCGCGCAGGCGAGCGGCTGGGTGCTGACCGGCGTGACGTGCGACACGGCGGAGGACTCCGTGCGGGTGTCCTTGGCCACCGGTGGCGTCGACCCGGACTCCGCGGCCATCGCGGGGATCCAGACCTACCGATGGAGCGAGTTCTCGTTGCCCGCGGCAGCCACCGGATCGGAACAGGTGCCCGCGGACCGCATCGCGGAGGTGGTCATCTGGGCGGAGGTGCCGCACCACCTCGACCAGGGCTGGCCCGACCCGGAGCCGATCGCTCTGGACGACACCTGCCTGGTCGGCGGCACCGTCTCGGTACCGGCTGCGCAGCCGGACCTGCCCCAAGCCCCGATGGATGCCGCCGGCGCCGGCATCACGGACCTCGACGATCCGACAACCAAGGTCCAGGGTTGGAAGTCGACCAAACCGACCACCCAGGAACGGGACGCCGTCAAGGTACTGACCAGCGACAAGACGCTCACCACCCTGGGCATCACGCTGTCCGAGGGTGGCGCGCAGGAGGCCACCGGCGCGCGCGGCGCACCGGAGGGCACGTCGCCGGCCCGCGCCGTCCCGACGGACCGGCTGGCGCGGACCGTGCAGGACGCGGCGGCCGACGGCTGGATGCTCACCTACGCGTCGTGCACGGCGGGCGACGACCTGCTCCAGGCGGAGCTGCGACGAACCCTCGGCGACGACATCACGGCGACGCTGCGCCTCACCCTGGTGGCCGACCCGGCAACCCCAGGCCAGGGCTGGCTGACCGCCGCCGCCGTGGCCGGCTCGCGCTCCCTGGGCGCTGCGCCGGCGGTCAGCGCCGCCACGGTCCGCGCGCCGTGCTGGTCCGCCACCGACAGCGCCGACGCACCCTTCACCGCGACCGGTACGCCATGGTTCGGGCCCACCCGGATGGCGCCCCTGCAGGACGGCTGAGGCGCGGGCCCTACGGGGTGGGCAGCTCGGCCAGCAGGGTCTCGACGTGGTCCGGGGTCAGGCCGGCGAGGCCGAACGCCGCGGCCGCGTCGAGCGTCAGCTCATCGACCCACCGGCGCGCCTCGCCCTCGGGGATCTCCTCGACCGCCGTCCCGAGCAGGGCGAGCAGCAGCGGTCTGCCCACCGGGTGGTCGAGCCACTGACCGAAGGTGGACGTGGCGCTGAGGTCCTCGAACCACTGCTCGCCGACCACCTCGACCTCGGCCGACCCGCGCACGTCGCGCGACGAGGCGCCGACCTCGATGACGAAGGCCCCGCCCTCGACGAACCAGCGGCGGGCGGCCGGGTGCCAGAACGCCAGGTCACGGGCGCCCAGCTCGAACGTCAGGTCCGCCGACTCGCCGGGCGCCAGCGGCACTCGGCGGAAGGCGCGCAGCTCGCGCACCGGCCGCTGCACGCTGGCCTGCGGGTCGCGCACGTAGACCTGCACCACCTCGACGCCCTCGCGCTCGCCGGTGTTCGTCACGCGGACGCTCACCGTGACGGCCACGTCGGCGCCCTCGCCGTGCACCTGCGCGCGCACGTCGTCGTACCCGAACGTTGTGTACGTCAGGCCGTGGCCGAACGGGTAGGCGACGTCCAGCTCCCGCGTGTCGTACCAGCGGTAGCCGACCAGCACGCCCTCGCCGTGGCGCACGTGGCCGTGCTCGCCGGGGAAGCTCGCGTACGCCGGGGTGTCGGCGAGCCGGTGCGGGATCGTCTCCGCCAGGCGCCCGGCCGGCGCGAGCGTGCCGAGCAGCACCTCGGCGACGGCCGAGCCGCCGGCCTGCCCGCCCAGCCACGTCTCGAGGATGGCCGGTGCGCGGTCGCGCCAGTCGCTCAGCGTCACCGCGGAGCCGTTGGCCAGCACCACGACGAGGCGTGGGTTGACGTCGGCGAGGGCCTCGAGCAGCCGCACCTGCGACTCCGGCAGGCCGGCGCGCGGCCGGTCGTAGCCCTCGGACTCGTCCGCCGCCGGCAGGCCGAGGAACACCAGCACGGTGTCCGCGTCCTCGGCCGCGCCCACCGCGCGGGTACGCAGCTCCTCGTCGGCCAGGGCGTCTGTGCCGTCCAGCGTGAAGCCGGGCTCGAAGCGCAGCTCCGTGCCGGCCGCCTCGCGCAGCGCCGT
>Ga0302287_10000648_pt1 | contig 16297 bp, 14 predicted proteins | sample III_Fen_E2_4_FD_200452 | JGI IMG/M metagenome (GOLD analysis project Ga0302287, IMG submission 200452) | Peat permafrost microbial communities from Stordalen Mire near Abisko, Sweden - III_Fen_E2_4 | ecosystem: Environmental > Terrestrial > Soil > Wetlands > Permafrost | place: Sweden: Abisko...
ATAGCACTCAACGGAGTATTGATGGGTCGAGTCAGTAACGAGACTTGAGGTTGACTTGGGGCTGGTATGGGAGCGGAGATGGGTGTAGTTGGTAGTGCTTGGGGCTGGATTGGCATCGGTGGAGGTGTTGCAGGTGGCGCGGTGATGGTCGCGGCAGTCGTCGGCATCGGAAGAGTCGTCGGCATCGGTGTTACCTGCATAGATATGCCGGGTGCGGTTGTCTGAACCGGTGCCGGCGCGAGTGCGACGGGCGCAATTGGCGCAGCAACAACGACCGGTGCGGAGCTTGCCACGACAGGAGTGGTTGGAAGAAATGTTGTCGCGACAGATGGCGAGACGACTGCTTTTTGAGCTTCAGATTCAGCGCGCTGCTCAGCAAGGATACTTGATTGTTCGATAAGTTGCATCGCATCATCGTGGCTCGTGCGAGGTAACTCGACGTAGAAGGTGCTGCCGTGCTTGTATTCGCTTTCAATCCAGATGCGGCCACCGATTGTCTCTGTCAGGCGGCGACAAAGGTAAAGTCCGAGGCCCGTGCCGCCAATCTCTCGCGTATCACTATTATCGACGCGATAAAACTTCTGGAACAGGTGTACTTGGTCTTCGCGCGGGATGCCGATGCCAGTATCCGCAACGCTGATGACGATGTGGTCATTGTCGCCAGTAACATCAACTACCACATCACCCTGTGGGGTGTATTTGATGGCGTTTTCGACGAGGTTTTGGACGATTTCTCGCAGGTGGTCATTGTCGACGTTAGCATAGTAGACAGGGTTGATACGCGTGCCGATTGCCGCATCGTCAGTTGGCGCGGGCTTATAGAGGACGCGGAGGCCTTTTTCGACAGCTTTCGGGGTGAGTCCTTCGACAATGTCGTGGATAAACGGTACGACATCGACAATCTCTGGATCATTCTTGAGTCGTGAATCATCGGCCTTACTGACATCGAGGAGGTCTGAGAAGAGTCGTCCGAGGTGCTGGGCGGATTCGTGGGCTTTGGTGATGAAATCCCTCGCCTTTTCATCAACTGTCGCGGTCGCGGGATTGAGTGCAAGACCTAAGTAGCCTTCGATGCTCGCCACTGGGGTACGCATCTCGTGGCTGGCGGTGCTGATAAACTCAGCACGCTGGCGTTCGTCTGACTTTTCGGTTGTGACGTCGCGGAAGACGACGATGACACCGCTACCGAGCTGACCGACCGGTGAGACAGAGACAGAGGCCATGAATGTTTTGCCAGCTTGAGTTTCCAGACTGAAACTATCGTTTTTGATGACTTTGTTGGTCGCGATTGCTTGAGCGACGGGGTCATTTGCGTCAGTCACGACTTGGCTCTTTGTGTCCAATATCTTGAGAATCGACTTATATGTAAGCGTGAGCGCATCGTGCTTGGTCCAGCCGAGCAATTGCTGGGCTGCTGGGTTGATGAGCTGGATTGTCCCCTGCCCATCGAGCGCAATGACACCATCGGTGATGGCGTTGATTACTACCTCTGATTTACCGGCAACTTCACTGAGCTCACTGGCAAGCTCATTATAGGCACGATCTTCGTTGGTGTCGGCTTTTGCACCCGCCTCGAGGCGTACCCCGAGCAAGTAGCCTGCGATGACAGGCACGAGCATCAATGCACCAGAGGTGATGATCTGTGCGGCATCAGTGTTGCGGACAATTAATTCATATCCACCCGCTCCAAAGATGACGATGAGACTGACCAGTATGCCGCCAGTAGTGAAGAACCCGGCAAAGGTCAGCGTGACCGCTACCCAGCTAAGATAAGGTGAACCAAGTCCGCCCGTCATCGCCGCGAGTGTTGTAATGGTCGCGAGTGAGAGGACGTAAGATATGAAGAGTGACGGGGTGAGTTTGTTTGTCGGTGCTTTGAAATAGAGGACGAGCGTCGTGATGAACGTAACTCCTGCGATCGCTGCTGGTATGAGTGGGACGACTAATTGACGATCAAACGGGACACGCTCACTTAACGCTCCCCAGGCATAGAGCGCAATTAATATGACCATCACAAGTATGATTGCTTCGCTACTGCGGCGATGCCAGAATCGGTTGATATGGCGTGACGTCTCGAGGTGCCCCCTACTTACCTAATTTCGCTAGTGTTTAGTATAGCGTATGGCCAGGGGTCGATGCAAATGAAAAAGGCTCAGTGCCACCCACTCTGATGAGCGGGTGGCACTGAGCCTGCGAAATTACCTACTTCTTCTTGGTCGCCGTTGCCGTGGGGCTCGAGCTGGGCGTGGCCGTGACGGTGACGGTTGCACTGGGCGTGGCGCTCGGGAAGAGCGTCTGCTCAGGCATGGTCTTGGTCTTGGTCGCATCGCCCGCTTCACCTGTCAGGATCGGCTGGGTGATGAACTCCAGTGCGGCCCTGCCCGTGATGACGCGGCCGTCAGCACCTGTTGCCTTGAGGCGGTCGTCCGGGAAGAGCGATCCACGGATCGGCTTCTCGTACCACTCGCCCGTCTGGGTCCAGGTGTTGAAGTTGATCGCGACCCAGCGGAGCTTCTCCTGCTCACCGGCGAACTGGTTGCGGCAGCCGACGACGATGGTCATCAACTGCTTGAACAGCTCGTCGGAGACGTTCGGATAGGCCTCGTGGATTGCCGTGATGGCAATCTGCGAGTTGGCCGGTCCGGCGCCATCGGGATACCGTGCGCTGGCGGTGCCAACGAGGATGTCCTTGAGCGAGTCACGCTCTGCCTGAGCGATCTGGGCAGACTTCATGGAATTGTCCAGGCACTTCGACAGCTCGATTTGCATGTTGCCGTACTCCAGGTCGACCTGCTGCTGGCGCGTGAAGCCCTCGTTCTGGATGCCGTTCACCCACCCGACGATGCCGAGTGAGGCGATGAGCACAACGATGGCGACGGCCAGGCCGATGGCCAACTTGAGGTGCTTCTTGACCCATCCGACGAAGCCGGATGGCTGCAGATCCTCGTTCGAGGGCTCGGGGTATTGCGTGAAACTGGTCACCAGGGGTTCCTTTCGTTGAAGTGGTTGTAGTGATCGTGCAGACGTGGTGTGTCTGAGTTGTGACGCCGAGGCGTCTCATCGAGCTCTTCCTTGTCGGATGACTCGGCGACGTCACTGGGTGACGACTTGAACTGCTTGAAGAACCTGCCGAGGAAGCCGATGAACCTGCTGATGAAGCTGGTCATGGCAACAATAATCCACAGGATAAGCGCGATCACGGAGGTCACGACGACCATCCATGTCTTCTGCCAGGCCGTGGGTTCAATCTTGTTGACGAGGTCTTTGTACCCCACGCAAGTATTGTCGTTGCAGCTCATGCGAGCGCGCTTGAACGGCGCCGTCTCGAACATGACCTCCTCGACAATGCCTCGCGGCGACGATAGCGCAACGCTAAAGTCATCGCCCGTGAACTTGTCTGGTGCAATACCTGCCTTGATCGTGGTCACGGGCCAGCCGAAGATGGTCGACGGATCCAGAGCCTTGCCAGGAAGCGAGTCCTGGATCCATTGTTCCATTGCTTCGTTGCCAAACGGCATACCAGTCTGAGCTCGCGCCCAGTCGATAGTGCTGCCGTTTGTACCGATGACCAAGATGACGGAGTTCTTGGCGAGCGCCCGCCTTCCAAAGACAGGACCTTGCCAGTACGCCTTCAACGCAGTCACGTAGTCTTCAGCCTCGCCTACGGGTATCTTGGCGCTATCGACGACGACGACGTGCAGGTCGCCTTGAAGCTTCATACCGAGGGCGGCGTTGAAGTTCATGACGGTCTGCTGCCATACGTCAGGGTTCGCGACAGATACACCGACGAACGAGACCTTGCTGGCCTGCGAGCGACTGGGGCCCGAGATCGGGTCCGTGTTGATGCTCGCGGTATGGTCAGGCAAGAGACTCGCGCTTAGGTAGGCATCGATCTTCGTGCTGTACGCGTTGAGGATGTCATCATGGGAAGCCAAGATGTAGTTGTCGTATTCGGCGATCTTCGTCACGGGACGTGCGTTGTGAGCGGCAAGCCGCGCAACTGCTTCTTTCCAGTCAGCGGGAGCTCCACGGAGGATATCCCCCGGAATCTCTCTGGTGCTGGCTGGAAACCGAACCGGCTTCTCATCGAGGTACGCGTACGGGAACGTGTAGGACATGGTCCCGCCCGCCCCCATCGACGAGTCGATGGAGTAGGTGTGTTCACGTGTCGCGTACGGGGTGTAGATGTTGGACGTTTCATAGTGAGTCACGTAACTTACCGTACACGTTTGATTGCCTTTGCTATCACTCGTGCAGGTGGTTATGGACTCGATCCAAGTCCAGTCGTATGTACCAGAAACGTAGGTGTGCTGGCAGTTACTCTTGCCGGCCCTATCGTCATCTCCGGACTGACCGGCGTAGCAGAGCTCGACGTGGTCGTGAGTGTCTGTTTCCTTGCCGTTGACGAACTGCTGATAACGCAGCAGCTCTTGGACGGACAACATGTTTCCCACTCCGAGCACGCTGGGAATGAAGATTCCCGCGAGCGCCGCAAGTACGAACACAAACTCCCCAATCGCGATGCGACGTGGTTCGTTCGTGTAGTAGTTTCGCACATCCAGCTTGTGGAATACGAACATCACAAGGGCTCCGAGAAGCCCCGCAATGCCGAAGGCTCCCAGGGCTGTCCCTACCATGATTTTCCTCTCTTGTTGCAGTTGGTTTTTCTCGAGCAGATAGCAACACCTTAGGGTGAAATGAAGGTGTTTGTAACTGCTCGAGATGAATAAAAGTAGGTAATTTGTTAATGGGCATATGACGCATGGCCATATTCCCCTATATTTTAGCACAAATCGATAAAAAATGCAATACCCCTACCCCTGTTCAGTGAGCAAATGAAAAAGCCCCACACTACACCGTATCGGGCGTATGCGGAGCTTGGGTCGTGGCGCTGCCATGGTTGTCGCGCTCAGATAGGAGCGTCTTGACGTTCCTCAGATCTTCCCAGTATTCAATCGCTTCATGAGCGCAAACTGCAATGCCAACCGCGATGATCATCGGTAGCCATCCCCATCCGAGGGCGACGTGCATCGCAATGAGCACGCCAAGGTAGAGAATGGTCACCATCATCAGTCCATCAGCGAGGGCAATCCAGATGAACCTGCCCTTGCTGAAGAGTTTCTTGATTGATGATCCATTTGAGGTCACAAGATGCCTCCCTGTGGTACGCGTGTGCCGGATGCTCACGAGGTAAAAATACTATATCACATCTGTAATAACCCAGCAACCGACGGAAATTAAGTGGTCAGATCACGCTGAGGATAGCGAATATAGACGACACAGAGGGCTACCACACTTACAGCGAGGCAGACGATGACGTAGTGGAGTTTCAGAGTATTCGTGTTGATAATATCGACTGCATCGAAGTATCGGAAGATAGAGGCGTAATGGAGCCAACCGTAGCCATCGAGCTGAGAAACGAGCGACAGTGCATAGCTGGCGAATACGAGACCAGTCAAGAGCTTACCTGCCCCGCTTGCTGAGCGAAGGACCGCGGCGACGGCCATGCCGATGCTGAAGAATGTAATCTGCATGATTGCGGCAGCGGCCATGAAGACGGCGAGCGTAGTTTCGAAGCCTGTCATCGAGGAGTAGAGGGCAATACTCCCCCAGCACACCGCATACGAGACGAGCCAGAGTATCGCGAGTTGCAAGAGGCCGCTGAGGAGTTTGAACGTCACGATGCGACGACGACTCACTGGCTTTGTATACAGAAACTCAGTGGTCTTGTTGAGCGGCTCAGCGGTCAAGAGCCCCGTACCAAGCAGCGCGGCGTGCACTGCGAGCAACATGGCGAGAAACAGGAAGCAAATACCGAAGTAGCCTGCCAGTGTTGTCGCCTCGAGGCCATTCATGCCGAAGATGGTTTTGATCGTGTCGGGCACTTGTTTGAGTAGCGCGTTTGTTGCACTTGTGTCGATTGTCAACGTCTGGAACTTCACCATACTTGTCCACATCAATAGGAAAATACCGACCGACCAGGCGATAAGGCCGATGCGATGAGCTCTCAGTTCTCGTGCGAAGATGTTCATGCTCGTACATCCCTTCTCTTGTAGATAATCCAGCTGAGGACGAACCCGAGGATAACGATCGCCGCCCATACGACAATATGCGAAAGCTCGTAGGTCTGGGATTTGACGACCTCGAGGAGGTCAACGTACTTGAATGGTGAGATGTAGCGGATTGCCTCATCACCGATGACAGAGCCGAAGAGTCCGAGTACGAAGAGGCCAAAGACAACCGCCATGCTGACACCAACGACGGCACGGATGCGACCGACCAGCGCCGAGACGGTCATCCCCACCGCGAGGAACCAAAGCTGGATGCCAGTGAAGACGGCCATGATCATGAGGAATGTTTGCATCGAGAAATCCTCAGCCTTCCCTACTTGTGAGCCGGCGTAGATGTAGCCGATGAGGATGGCGCTTGTCGCCAAGATGACCGTGAGATGCGCGAGGAGTTTCTGTAGGAATATCCTCGACCTTCCGACAGGCTTCGAGATGAGAAAATCGGTCGTCTGCGACAGAAGGTCGCGGTTTGCGAGCGTGATACCCATATTCATCGTCTGGATGCCACCCGCAAGGAGTAGTATCGGGAGTACGTTGGCGATAAAGCCTGGGAATGAGAAGATCTGAAATCCGCCCGTTCCCATCGCTTGTTTGACCGCGGGTGGCAGATGCGCGAGGGCCTGTGTCACCACGTCGGCGTCTTTGGCGAACGCCGGATAGACCGAGAGATAGATGGTCGCGAGAGCTAGCAGTGAGAGAAGCCAGACGATAAACGTGCCTCTCAACATCTTCAATTCTTGACGATAGATGTTCACCCCTGTTAATCCTCAGTCTTGTAATAATGCATGAAGATTTCTTCGAGCTCAGGCTCTTCAATCCAGATTGAGACCAGTTTCATACTCACCGCGAGCTTGGTGATTGTGTTGATATCACCCTTATAGAGGAAAGAGATATGACGTCCGTTTACTTCGAGGTTGCTGATGCCAGGAAGTTTGAGCCACGTCTTATTGATAGGTGCGGCGAGCTCGAGCCGAATCTTGGCATAGCTATTGCGTCGCAAGTCGTCCATGCGCTCGACTTTGATAATCTGGCCTTCTTTGATAATGGCAACGCGGTCACAGAGTTTCTGCACTTCACTCAAAATGTGCGACGAAAACAGAATCGTCGCGCCACGCTTGTTTTCCTCGCGGAGGAGATCGAAGAACGTCTGTTGCATGAGAGGATCAAGTCCACCAGTCGGTTCGTCGAGGATAATAAGTTTTGGCGAGTGCTGAAGACCTTGGATGATGCCGACCTTCTTTTTATTGCCATAGCTGAGGTCGTCAATCTTTTTGTTGAGGTCTAGGTCGAGAAGATGTGCCAGGACGTGCATACGGTCCTCGATCTCTTTACGCGACTTGGTTCGGTAGAAGCTCGCGCTATACCGCAAGAGGTCGATGACGCGCATATTGTCATAATAAAATACTTCACTTGGCAGGTAGCCAATCTCTTCACGAATCTTTGGGCCATCGTGAACGACATCTTTGCCGAAGATGGTTGCAGAGCCGCTTGTCGGCTTGAGCAGCCCTAGCAGTGTACGAATCGTAGTCGACTTTCCGGCGCCGTTTGGGCCGATGAAACCAAAGATTTCACCTTCTTCGACCTCGAGATTGACATCCTCGATGCCGCGCGACTTTCCATAATATTTTGTCAGGTCTTTTGTCGAGATGATGTTGGTCATAATGGTTTCATTGTACTCCGCTTTATAACAAGTGGCTACGCCGTTATGCATGCGAGTGACCCCTAGACAAAAGCACCTCTTTTCGATAGAATGTGTGAAGTTGGTCTCATCGTCTAAGGTGAAGATTGCCAGTCGGCAATCTGCAAGGCGATGTCACAAATGAGCTATGCTCATATGACTGACTCGCGGGGCCGCGGAACGTGGCTAGGACGCCAGGCCGTCCGAAAAGTTGCGCTCGCATAGAATAATCGCACCTTGCATGACAAAACTACATGGTCTCATCGTCTAACGGTTAGGACGCCAGGTTCTCATCCTGGCAATCCGGGTTCGATTCCCGGTGAGATCACCACGAAAATACCTCTCCTTTGGAGGGGTTTTTTCGTGGTGATGCCTACGGCGGAACGAACCCGGAGGGTTCGTGAAGCGATGTGCCGCAAAATTAGCTTGCTCATTTTGCTAACGAGTGGAAATAGGGAGTGAAGCGACTGCCTTCCCGGTGTGACATGGCAACGGCGCAATATACCTTAGTATTCCCGGTGAGATCACCCGCTCCTCTATTCTTTATCTTTACTCCAGTCTATGGTTAAATAAAGACACTTATGGCTATCCGTCGAACATCCCCCGGCTTTACTATCGTTGAGCTTCTGGTGGTTATCGTCACTATTGCGATACTTGCTATGATTACCATCGTGGTATACAGGGGTGTGCAGAATCGTGCGTATGACTCGACAGTCCAGGCAGATTTGCGTAATGCGTTCGAGAAGCTACAACTCAATCAAGCTGATAATAACAATACCTATCCCCTCACGAGCGATACTACCACTCTCCAGACAATTTTCGTCGCGACCAAGACGTCGTATGACACGACGACGAATGCATATCTCTATTGTCGAAGTGATACCGACGGTGCGCTCATCGCACGCAGCAAGTCGAAGACCGGCTACTATTATAGTAGCAAGGGTGAGGGTACGATTGCCTCGGGTTCCTGGACGGGTACAGGAGCGACGACTTGTCCTCTCGCAGGAATATTGACGACTGATGCGGGGTATAGCTTCGTCTGGTATCACACTTTAGCATCTGGTTGGACGTGGTGATGTATAATACGGGAACAGTATGTTTCTAGGCATCAACGAGATCAAGCACGATAAAGCACGTTTTGTGCTTATCATCGCGGTGATTGCACTGATTAGCTATCTCACCTACTTCTTAACCGCACTAGCCTACGGTCTCGCGACGAGTTATACACAAGGTATCGACAAGTGGAATGCGAGCGGCATTGTATTGCAGAAGGACGCTAACAATAACGTCGGGCGCTCACTCCTTACGGCAGCGAACTATGACTCAGTCAAGGGTGTCGATAAGGCGAAGCTCGGAGTTTCGAGTGCGACGGTCGAGCTCACAAAGAAGAAAGATATCGCGCTCTTCGGCGTCGAACGAAGTAGCTTCATCGCGCCGAATGTGACCGAAGGCCGCGCCGTCGAATCGTCGACTGAGGTGGTCGCGAGTGATGACCTGAAGCTCATCGGACTTAAGCTGAACGATGAATTGAAGTTTAAGGGATCGGATGTCGGCTACAAAGTGGTCGGGTTTACGGATCATGCGACATTCCAGACCGCTCCTATCGTGTACCTCGACCTCAGTGAGTGGCGCGTGGCGACGGCAGCGATATCGGGCATGGGCAGTATGCGTGATGTATCGACAATCAGTGCAATCGTCACCCGACACAATGCAGGGATATTTGCCTACGACGACAGCGTGCTGACGTGGCAGAGCATACGTGACTTCTCTTTCACCTTGCCTGGATATAGCGCGCAAGTTGCGACTTTCGGGACGATGATTGGCTTCCTTATCTTCATCGCATCGTTTATGTTGGCTATCTTCATCTATATCTTGACCATCCAAAAAAAGAGCATGTTTGGTATCCTCAAGGCAGAGGGTGTGCCGAATCGGTATATCTCACGCTCAGTGAAGACACAGATCGTCATCCTTGTCAGTCTTGGTATGTTCGTCGGCGTGGTGCTTACGCTGCTCACTGGCTGGGGCCTGACGGGCAAGGTTCCCTTTTTGGTCCAACCACTCTTCTTTGTGGCTATCACCGCCCTGTTCCTCTTCTGTGCGGCCGTAGGGGGCATCGCATCAGTTCGTGTCGTGACCAAGATTGATCCTGTGGAGGCAATTGGCTGATATGGCAACAAAACTTCTCGAACTCTCAGGAGTCTCGCGTACGTTTACGCAAGGGAGCGAAACGATTCGTGCACTTCAAAAGACTGACTTCTCTATCGAGCCGGGCGAATTCGTCGCGGTTATTGGTCCTTCGGGATCTGGCAAAAGTACGTTCCTGACTATCGCAGGTGGCCTCCAAACGCCGACGAGTGGTACGGTGACTATCGATGGCATGGACGTGACGGGTATGAATACGAAGCAGCTTTCGCGCGTACGTCTTGAGCATGTAGGCTTCATCTTGCAGGCATCGAGCCTGGTTCCCTTCTTGACCGTTGAGGATCAGCTCGAACTACGCAATCGTGTGACCGGTACAAAAGTTGACGAGAAGGCGCGTAGGGCCCTGTTTGATAAGCTTGGTATCTCCAAATTACGTAAGAAGTATCCGAGCGACCTCTCTGGGGGCGAACGTCAGCGCGTCGCTATCGCGAAAGTATTATACGGCGACCCGAGCTTAATCCTAGCCGATGAGCCCACCGCTAGCCTCGATACAATCAAAGCGTTTGAAGTAGTCGAACTACTCGCTCGCGAAACGCGCGAACGAGGTAAGGCAACTATCATGGTGACGCACGACGAACGTCTCATCACCTATTGCGATCGCGTCTATGAGATGCATGACGGTGTATTGAAACAACGAAAAAACCACTGATAATCCAGTGGTTTTTTCTTGGTATGTTTGTTTAACTCTTGTAGTGTGCGCGAATCTGGAAGATCACGTAGTAGCTGATAGCCGCACCGATTAATCCCCAGATGAGACCAAGTATGGCGAAACCGCCCGAGCCAAGGCTGTCGAACAGCGAGTACGCGACACTAATGGTTGATGCGTAGAACAGAAGCTGCCAACCTTTACGTTGACGCTTGAGTAGTGGTGACACTGCGACGAGCATGATAACGATCTGTACAACCAGCACAACGATTGCAATATAATGCATCGGAGTATACGTAACACCTACGAGCGCAGTATAGTATGATGCGACAGCGCCGATGCCGAAAAGCGTAAGGATAGCTGGCAGTGATATAATCGCGACCACGAGTGTAATCCATGGCCCAAACTGAACGAGCACGTCCTGGACTGATTTCGGTAGCTTGAATGGTACCTTGTCGTAGAGCATGTCATAGAGCCATGCCTCAAATCTTGCGAGTGGTCCCGAAAACGGTGGATCCACCTTCACTTTCTTGTCATGTGTTGGTATATCACTCATGCGAACCTCCCGCTCCCGCATCTCGCGAGAGACTATTAGTTGTATTTAAGCTTATACACCCATATGTCGGCTATGTAAATAGCCTACGCTTTGGGCGCAGCTTTTTCGCCAAGGTTGGCAATAATCTCGAGGAGCTTACGAGGTGTGATCTCAGCTTTGATGAGATAGGCATCGACATCGTGTTGCATCGCGATGCGACTTTCGGTATCTTGATCGAAGTTCGTGAGGACGATGATGTGGGTATTAGGTAGTTTATCGCCCTCTTTACCCCTGATGGCCTTGAGGATATCAGGTCCGCGCATCTCGGGGAGCATGATATCAAGGAGGATAAGGTCGTAAGGTTTGCCGGTTGCCGCGACAAGGCCGTCATGACCGTCAACTACCCAGTCAACAGTATAGCCGGCATGTTGGAGGCTTCGTACATACATCTCACCGATGAAACGGTCGTCTTCGATGACAAGAATGGTATTGATTGGCATAGTAGTCTCCCCTAGAGTTATCCTGTATATTTCGCGTGATTTTTGATCCAGCCTTCACCGTGCGAGATCAGTCCAGCATTTGTGTTGTCGTTTGCCTGTAGCTTATCGGCGACAGTCGCGTAAATCGGGACGCTGAAGGTAAAGGTTGAACCTTCCCCCTCGACGCTCGTCACTCCTATCTTACCACCATGGCTCTCAACAATTGCCTTACAGATGTAGAGGCCGATACCCGTGCCTGCGACAGTCTCTCGAGAACGGTGTGAGCGATAGAATTTGTGGAAGAGGTTGCCGACGACATTCGCGGGCATACCGATGCCATGATCTGCGATGGCAACTTCGACGAAACCGTCTTTCACTTGAGCGCTCACGGCGATTGCACCACCCTCGTTGCTGTATTTGATGGCGTTATCGATGAGGTTCGATATCACTTCACTGAGGCTTGACCTGTCTGCGGCGATTGTCGGCAGATCTGCGGGGATATTGACACTCAGCAAGCGGTTTTGCGACGACGCGCGTAGGGCCATGTCGTCATTGATGGTATCGTAGATGGTCGTGAGAGATTCTTCGCCAAGCCGCAGGATAAGATGACGTCGGTCGTATTTACTCGTATTGAGAATATTGTTGACGTATCCCGTGAGGCGATTCGCACTCACGATAAGACGTTTCATCAGCTCTTTCTGATCTGGTGCAAACGAATCTTCCATCTCCATGTCGAGAACATCGAGATAGCCGCGGATGACGGTAATCGGTCCACGTAGCTCGTGGGCGGCAAATGCGATGAAGTCGAGCTCATTATCTTCGGGCTGATAGATGTCGGTACTATCAAAGCACGAGAGTACGACTTCGGCCGCACTCCCCTTCTCGTAATTCGCGGTCACGTTGAAAATACGTCGGTTTTCGTCGCCCACGATGCGATCAGCAATGCGCAGCCACGTATGTTCTGCGTGGACGGCGTTGTCATGACAGTTTTGGAGCCAATTCATAAAGGTATCTTCCTGCTCAAATAGCAGATTGAGCTTCTTGCCACCGGAAGTATCGTCACTAACTGGTGCTGCGTCGTTCGAAAACGTAATTACTCCGTGGGCGTCCATAATGACGACACCCATCTTGGTCTGATGAAGTGCGGCCTTCAAGACGGGCGCAAGCGAGTCTGGCGCGATTGCTGTATTCGGCTTTTGCTTTTCGGATGCAATGTCGTAAATCGACTGCAGGACTGGCGTGAAACCGTCGCGTACGTAGCGTGGCGTATTGGGGTTTGCAAGGGGCTCGCTCAATGATTCACCACGAGTACTCTTGAGTACGCTTACCATGTCGCGCAAAGGTGTGAGGAGAATATTGACAAGGTAGAGGTTGAGCGTGACGCTGACGAGGAAGGTTGCAAGAAGAGTAATCCACGAGACAGGACTGTCAAATGGAACGCCACCCGCAAAGAGTGACATACTGACAACCGACGCGACGATAAGTTGCATGATGATGGTGATGATAGCGGCCTGTTGTTTGTAGCGAGGCCAGTACTCGCCGATAGAAGGTACGCGCTCGTCGACAGCTGCCACGATAGGTACTTCAGCAGTCTTATCTGGTGCTACTTCCACGAGACTCCCCCTCCATTGTTTGGTACAGCAGAAATCCACGTTTGTCCGCGATTCAGTGCAATCGACTTGCCGCTCGAATCGAGTAGCTCAAGTGGATCTGTCCGACTTGCCTTGTGCCAGGTGCACTCGGTCACGGTGCCATTTTGGAATACGTAAGCCGTGCCGCTGCCGGTCGTTGTAATACTTTCGCGCCACCCATCTTCCATGACATTTACCATGTCAACTTTTAATGCCACGACGACAGACGGTGTAAGTTGGCCGCCCTCGCGGTCATTGCTTGCGGCTCCATCGACACTTCGCAGGTAGGTATTGGTAGCTACGTCATAGTCGTAGTGAGGATTATAGAGTGCGCTACTGATAGTGATGTCGACACTCGTCGCATCTGTTGTGGGGCTCATTTTGCTGTCTTGGCGAGCGAAACCGGTGAACGACGAGCTAGTGTAACCTTTTGCGGCATTGAATGCATCAAGCTTGGCGAAACTTGTATAGACATTGTGGGGTGCGTAGCGGTCCGAAGCACGCCATGCATAGCCACCGGTCATTAGGTCGAGATTACGATAATTGCCATTACTCACCTCTGTGAGTGAGGCGGCGCTCCCGCCAAAATGGGCAATCGATGCTTGGTAGGGGGCTGCCCAGTCGATGTAGTACATACGGAGACTGCGCACGGGCCCGATAAGCTGAGGCTTGCCTTCTTGGTATACTGCCAGGAACCGTGTGATGCCACCCTCGGCGATTGCTTCGTACACGATACCCGCATCTTTGAGGCCACTTTGCGGGCGGGCATCGGGGCTGTTTTCAATCATCACCGCGGTGACGGTTTGCGTAGTCGCTGCTTCATTAGCAACCTTCGCGCCCGTAAGCGGCGAATAATATACAATCGGCGCGGGCTTCTTGATGACTTTAATCGGTGTGGTGTCGACAGCTTTTTGTGGCATCGCAAACACAATCGCGACCGCGATAAGTTCGGCGAGAATCAATAAAAGCCCGATCATCAAATAGATGCGATACGGGCGTTGATGTAGCCATTCGCGTAGGCGAGGAAACCATCGATGTGGCACACTAAGGTGTTTCATGCTTATGCTTAGTATAGCAGTTTTACTAAGGTAATACTACCGTACTGAGATACGATTTGGGTTAGGCGGCAGCAATGCGTGCGAGGGTCTTGTCTTTGCCAAGAAGCGCGAGTGTGTCATTGAGTTGAGGGCTAAATGGAGCCCAGGTTGTGACGATTCGGATGAGACTAAAGAGTGTGCCAGGCTTCTCCCCTGTTACCTCGAGAAGATGGTTGAGTGATGCTTGAATTGTCTCGGGCGTCCATCCGTCAAGTGTGGTGAACTCATTTTTGACCACTTCTAACAGATGAGAAATCTCTTCCTGAGACAACTTTTTGAGCTGTTTATTGTCGGAAATGAGGCTATCATTACGGACTGGCTCTTCGAAGAAGTACTTCGTCATAATCGTCAGTTCGGCGAGAGTCTTCATGCGGTCTTGGACGAGTGACAGGACTTGTTTCTTATAGCTCTCATCGTAGTCGGCTGCACTGGCTGGCCAGTAGGCTGCGACGCGACCGTACAGATCATCGAGCTCAAGCGTACGAATCCAGTGGCCATTCATCCAGAGCAGGCGTTGTTCGTCGAAGCGTGCCCCACTGCGCTGCACGCGCTCGAGACTAAACTTATCAATAAGTTCTTGCATCGTGAAGATTTCTTGTTCGGTACCGTCGTTCCAGCCCATGCTGGCCAGGAAGTTGAGCATCGCTTCGGGCAATATGCCGTCGGTGCGGTATTCTTGCACACTCTTTGCGCCATCGCGCTTGCCAAGCTTCTTCTTGCCATCTGGGGCCATAATGTGCGGGAGACACGCGAGCACTGGTGGCGCTAGCTCCAGCGCCTCGTAGAGGCTCAGGTAGCGTGGAATTGAGCTGATGTACTCAAGCCCGCGGATGACGTGGGTAATCTCCATCTCGGCGTCATCGACGATGTGCGCGAAGTTGTAGGTAGGCAGGCCGTCGGCTTTGATGAGGATGAAATCGTCGAGCACTTCTGGGCCGGCGCTGAGCTCACCCATGACAGGATCTTGCCATGTGTAGCGCTTGATATCAGTTACCTTGAAGCGAAGTGGTTGCGTGCCATCCCAGACGGGAGGGTTCGCGGGGCGATGGTCGCGATAGAGGAACGGACGCTTTGCGGCTTTGGCTTCTTCGCGGAACGACTGCACCTGCTCGGGTGTATAGGGGTCAGCATAGGCAAGGCCTTTGTCGACGAGCTTCTGTGCCCATGCTTTGTAGATATCGCGGCGTTCACTCTGGACGTAGGGGCCGAACTCACCTCCCCTGCGCGGTCCTTCGTCCCATTCAATGCCAAGCCACTCAAGCGTATTGAGGATGAGGTCCGTTGCGCCTTCGACGTATCGCGCTTGGTCGGTGTCTTCAATGCGAAGCACCATCTTGCCGCCTTGTTGACGAGCTAATAAGTAAGGAAAGAGTGCTGATCGAACATTGCCGACATGGATATAGCCGGTGGGGCTGGGTGCGAAGCGAGTACGTACATTCATATCTGTTAGTATACCACCCTTAGGGAGTCAGTATAAACAGCTCTCAGCGGCGAATCTTTATAGACTTGTCGCGATGCGCTGGATTTGGTCGTCTGAAAGTGGCGCATCACCAGAGATGGTGTAGAAGATGCCACGGTTTACCCATGCGGCGCTGCCGTCGTAGGTGTAGATGGTTAGTCCATTCGAGGTCGTAGTTTCGTAGTTATCGCCTGCCTTTGGCTTCACGTAACTATCGAGCACGGCACTTGAGTCCCAGCCAGATTTGGTCTGCTCGAGTGTATACGTCGAAGGACCGGCGTTGGCGGCAAACGTCATCGTGACCCTTCCCTGCTGGTATGCGACCGCGCCACTCAGTGAATAGCCGGTCGGTTGGTAATTTGGATAGCTCGCCGCGATGCCAGCCTGAGAGGCGGCGACGCGTGTTGAGATAGATGGCATGCTGAGATAGGTGAAATAGCCGCCGAGCATCAGAATTGCGAAGCTTGCCGTGGCGAGGCCCGCGAAACGTTTCATCTTCGGG
>Ga0302287_10000651_pt1 | contig 16281 bp, 16 predicted proteins | sample III_Fen_E2_4_FD_200452 | JGI IMG/M metagenome (GOLD analysis project Ga0302287, IMG submission 200452) | Peat permafrost microbial communities from Stordalen Mire near Abisko, Sweden - III_Fen_E2_4 | ecosystem: Environmental > Terrestrial > Soil > Wetlands > Permafrost | place: Sweden: Abisko...
TGATTTTGCGATATGGAGAATTGCTGAAAGAAGATGGCTTCAGCGACAACGGAGTCTTGGGACGCCTCAAACAAATGATGGCTCGCCTCACGCGCTGTCTTGAGCCAGAGTCCGAAGAATTTCGACTTACACTTTTGCACACACTCGATTTGGAATCGTATGTAGCATGCCTGCATCGCTTTTATGAAAATGAATACGATGCGCGCGAGTCTCATTTTTTACCAGGTCGAATCTTGAACCTAAACGGCAAGCATTCTACTGAAATGGAATTCGGTCGGCAGTTCAAATAGGATTCGTGAAAATAAAAAAGCACCCACACATCGCGGGTGCTTTGTATGTAAAGAACGGTTTTAGCCCTTGATGATCGTTGCCTTTGCTATCACCACGATCCCATGCTCTGTAATCTTGAATAGCTTGGCATCTTTTTCAGGGTTGTAGCCGATTTCGAAATTGGGTGGGATTTTCACACCCTTTTCCACAATAGCTCTGCGAATCTTCGCGCCTGCACCCACAATGACATCGGGGAATAGAATGGATTCTTCTACCAAGCAGTCTCGATCGCAACGTACACCTGGGCTCAGCACCGAGCGGTTGACTGTCGCAGAATTAAGCACACAGCCTGCAGAGATCACGGAGTTCACAACTGCGCCCTTGGTGTGGCCTTCGATATTATCGCAAACAAATTTTGCTGGAGGTTGATTCCAGTTCAAAGTGCGAATTGGCCAGTAAGGGTTATACAAATCAAAAACAGGAACATCGGAGCACACGTCGAGATTCGCTTCGAACAGTGCATCTAAAGTACCGACATCGCGCCAATAGCCTCGTGTATTAGGAGCTTCGCCACGGATGATGTTTGTGTTGAAGTCATACACATACACGGGGTAGTCAGGATAGAGTGCAGGAATAATATCCTTGCCAAAGTCGAAGGATCCTTCGCGTTTAGCTGCAGCGAGTAACTCGCGCACAAGGAACTTTGAATTGAATACATAGTTGCCCATTGAGGCTAAGCACCAACCTGGACGGTCTGGCATTTCCTTGGGTTCCTTAGGTTTCTCTTCGAACCCAATCATGCGGCCATCGGAATCCGTTTCAATGATTCCAAACTCATGTGCTTCTTCAACAGGAACAGGAATCGCTGCAATGGTTAAAAGCGCAGCCTTGGATAGATGATGCTCAATCATTTGGTTCACATCCATCTTATAGATGTGGTCACCACCAAACACAGCCACCAAATCGGGCTTCTCATCGGTGATCAAATTGATATTCTGAAAAATAGCATCAGCGGTACCGCGGTACCAATCAAAGCCAGTGCGCATCTGAGCCGGCACAAGGTCAACATATTGATCAATAGAACGGTTAAGCGCCCACGCAGAGCTCACATGCTTATTTAATGAATCCGACTTGAACTGAGTCAAAATTTTGATTTTGAAAATGCCAGAATTAATGAAATTGTTCAGCACAAAATCGATAATGCGATACGTTCCACCATAATGAACAGCAGGCTTTGCGCGGTCCTGAGTCAAAGGTTGCAGGCGATCGCCTTTTCCACCAGCCATGATCATGGCAATTGTTTTGGTACCAGGGTTAACGAAGCTCAATGTTTATCTCCGAGGAATCAGTTAGGATCTGGGTTAGAATCGATATGTTTAATCTAAACATTTATCGCGAACTTTGGCATTTCAAATAAAAAGGCACCCAATAAGGTGCCTTGCTAAAATCAATTTTAGACGATGTCATCGATGACTAAATCCAGTCAAGATGCTGATTACATTTCCATAGGAAATATTTGACTGGGCTAAAAAGGAAGCTGCGGCCTGTTGCTGAATTTGCAATGATGTGTACTTCGATGATTCCGCCGCTTGGTCTACTCCAACAAGGGCTGATGAAGCCGCTTGATAGTTGCTCTGAGCGTTTTGCAGGTTGGTCTTTGCGCCGTTCAATACCGCGAGTGAAGTGTCAATATTTGACAGGTTTCTGCGAAGGCGTTCTTCGCCTGAATTTCCTACTGCAATCTCGTTATAAGAACTTGTTGCAGCTGCGGCACCACCTACTGCCCCCCAAGTTGTTTCAGCCGAAGCAAAGGATAAGTTTAGTCCTTTGAATGTATCTGTTCCCAGAGTGCCGTCCGTGCCCACGCGGGTGTCAAGAATCTGGTACGAGTATATGTCATTCACGTCAGCGCCAACCTGAACTTTTATCCCAACACCCTTTGTTCCGCCTACGGTAGAATTCGCGTCAAGACTTCCATTCAAGAGCAACTGTCCATCGTAGCGTGTGGTGTTCACAATTGTTGTAATCGAGCTTGCCATTTGATCGTATTCTGCACCCAGTTCTCCTCGGATTGTGTCGTCGGTTTCAGTGGTGGCTTCTTTTGCTTTTGATGCCATCTTGGTGAGAATATCATTGATTGAGGTCAGCGCATCTTCCGCCGTTTTGAGGCGGCTGACATGGTCTGTGATTCCGTTGGCGACCGTACCCGATGCATCCGCAAGGTTTGATAACTTCTTGCCGCGAAAGTAGGCGGTGATATCCTCGGATGGCGAGTTTACTCGCAAACCTGTAGCTAGCTTCTCTAGCGAGGATTGTAGCGCTGAGTTGTATGTGTTAACAATGGCCGAAAGGGTGTAAGCCCCCGGTGAAACTTGAGCAGTGATTCCATTCATATTAGCCTTCCCGTTCCATGGGTTTTGTCCATGAAGAAGGCGTGCAAATCGGCACTGGAAATTCTTCCCGTTCCAAATGCTGATTGCAGACCTCTCCGATCACAAGGGTGATATTCATGCGGATACGATCGTATTCGCACGTTCGTTCACAGGCTTCCCGACCCATAAACGAAATCCCTCGTTAAATTTATCGGCATAAATCAGAAAACCTTAATAGACAACCACAAAATAATTGCGGTTTTGAAAAAAAAGATGCTCGAAATGATTTAGCGGGTGAGGGTGTATTCAATTCCGCAGGCACGAGCGTTTGGAATGCAATGGCTTTTTGTGACTTTTATTCGGATTGAATTCAGCTTCAGATGTTGCGCAAGGGATGCCTTTGCTATGCTCGCCGCCAAGGCTTCAACAAGGTGAAACTTTTGTGTTTGTGCAATGTTTGTTGCCAAACTTGCTAGAGCTACGTAGTCAACTGAATCATCGAGAGAATCAGAACAGCCGCACTGATTAGGATCCAAGCGGGCATAGATATCGACCGTAATTTCTTGTGGCTCCATCCGTTCGTGAGGGAGATCGCCAATAATACAGAAAATAGAAAGCCCCTCGACAAATATTTCGGCGAGGGGCTTCAAAGTCATAGGTTGCCTAATTTACCAAGTGAAAAGAACGACAGAGCCTGCGATGCTAAGTGCCGCGATTCCAAAGAAAATATTACGGCCTGTCGAATAGGAGTTCGTAGTCTTTTTATCACTTGCAATGACTGCATTGTAGAGATATAAAGGTTGCCCAGGTTGGTTGCCCACAAATTGTGCCGCTTCATAGCATGTGGTTTGATTTGCAGATGGGCAGTCATTGTACAGCTGATCCAAGAGCGCGTCTCTTGCCTCAACTTGCTTATCCGTTGTTTTCTTGGCCTTGTTGTAGTTGAACTGTTGCATAGCTCCTACGCCAATCGATACAACTGCAGAAGCGACGAGACCCCAGCCAGCCCAACGACGATACTCATCTTGGCGGCCAAACTTAGCGTCGATATCATCTACGGCTGCATTCGCGTTATCATGACGAGCTTCTGAACTTGAAACAGCAGAGGCGTCAGCAACAGGAGCTTGAATTGGTTCTGCTTGAGCGGTTGTGGATGAATCTACGTCGTTAGTTGTTGCAGGGGCTTCCGTTGCTTCCGGAGCCGGAGCAGAAACGGTGGGAACAGGCGCTGGTACTGCTGCTGCAGAAGAGAATGTTTGCAAAAGAGCCTTTGTCTTGCTGGACTCATCAGCATCAAACTTGGATTTATCTGTAGCAGGAAGCTTCGCTAGTTTGGCTTCGAGATCCGTTCCCTTCGCGTTGATTGCAGCGTTAGCATCGGTTGAATTATAGTTGCCCTTGTCGCCATTCGTCAGAGCTGTTTGGTTCAAGAAGAATGAAAGGCCATGGGAGACAGGCGTTTTCCCTGCTGCATTTGAAATGTTCCAAAGTTTAAGTACGCCCTGTAGTTGATCTTTTTTGGCGGTAAAGTCTTCCTTCGAAAGAGAACCAACATCAACCGCTCCTGCGTAGGTAAAAGCCGCCGCGTCTGTCTTGAGGTAGATCGAAATCTCAATTTGATTTTTCGCTTTATTAAAGCGACCAAGTTGGATTGCAGAGGGTGGAATGTACACATAGACGAGCTCAAGCTTTGCAGGAGCTTCGACAACTGGTGCAGGAGCCGCTGCTACTGGAGTTGCATCGATTTCAGCAAGAAGAGCTTTCAGATCATCGACGACCTTATCAGCAAGGCTTTGCTGATGAGCTTGTTCTGCATCGCGATCTTTCTGCCAAGCTGTTGTGCGAGAGGCATAATCGTCTGCGGATTCATCCTTACTCTGGGCTGCATTGGGAGGATAAGCTGCCATCTGTTTTTGGACAATCGCTCCTGACTCTTTAGGGAACGATGTGATTTTATCTTGGATATTATTGCGCAGGGTTTGGATTCCCTTGTTGTCTTTCTTTGTCTTCAAATCAGTAAGTTTTGCGCGCATTGCCACGGCAGGGCTTTCCAAATCTTTTTTCTCCGTTAGCAATTCACCAACATCGACTGTGAGGCCAGGCATTGGCTTGGAAATCGTTATTTTGGTGTAATAGCCAGGCTTTGATAACGAGAGGACAACTGGCTTTGCTCCGAGGATCGAGATCTTGGTGGGTGATTTGCCCTTTGATTCGGAGTTGACAAAGATTTCAGCGCCAGCTGGCTGCGTGGTGATGTTCAGATATGAAACGCGCTCAATGCTGGGCTTCAGCTCAATCATTTTGCCGTCTTGGCTATAGTAGATCGGGGTTTCTCCCTCGACAAAAACAAATTTTCCATCAAAATACACGCGGTCAATATCTTGATCTAGCTTCGCTGTTGCACTGATGTAAAACTTAGTGCGAAGCACGTCGGAGTAAGGTTTGTCGACGATTGCAAATTTACCCAGCTTGGCTTTTCCAGTAGCTGTTTGCTTGCCTTCATATACACCATAATTGGTTGCTTCTGGATCAAACGGATCTTCAAACTTTTGACGAACATAAAAGCGTCCATCTTGAATCGCGTTTGGATTTGCTTTCTTCAGTTCATCGTTAAATTCGGCCGCGATGTAGTCATCGGGAGCACCGACTTGTTCGCCCGCGAATTTGGAAATCGTGGCTTCAGTGGAGAAAGCTGCGCTCGCAAAGACGAACGAGGAGAGATAGACTAGCGAAAGAAGTCGTTTCATGTTGGAGCCCCAAAGGAGGATGAAAGTCGCACCATAATATACAATTTTGGCTTTTATTCTGGAACAAAAGATGGTGCATGATTAAATTTAACGCAATGACTCATCGCTTTTTAGTTCTTGCCATGATCGGCTTCTCTATATGTTCGGCTGCAGAAGTTGCACCCTTACGGTTTCAACACGCTCACGATTTGGCCGCCAAAGGCCAAGAAGAGGAGGCTTTGCAGGAATACCGAGCAATCCTTCTCGACGATCCAGACAATGCAGATGCATACTTCGAAGCCGGCAAAATACGAGCACAACAAAAGAAATGGAATGCGGCCGTTCAGAATTTCGAGCTTAGTTTGCAGCACAAGGCCGGAAATTGGCCGGTGGTCGAGGCGCTTGCAAATGCACATGAGCAACAAGGGCAACGCGAAAAGGCAATTGCAGATTGGCGACTTCTTGCTGATAAAGGTCCCAAGGATCAAAAAGAAAAAGCGACTGGACGTATCGAAAAATTGCTAGGAGCAGGTGACGCAAAAGAGGCTTCAACCAAAGACTCGAAGGATTCCAAAGTTGCTAAGGAACCTAAGGATGTTAAAGAGGCCAAGAACAACAAGCCTACGCCTCCCATTGCTGCACATGGCAAATGGCATTATGATTCGCCAGCCTTCTTAGAAGGAGTGAAGCAATATCAAGCAAATAAGTGGGCGAAGTCTTTGGATTGCTGGCGCAAAGTGTTGGCACAAGAGCCCGGAAACCCAGGTGCATTCTACTATGCGGGTGTTTGCCGCTATAACCTAGGACAGATTGATAAGGCCGAATATAACTTGGTGAAGTCCTATGATTTTCCAGATAAGGGATTCAATGCGTACTTCTATATGGCTCGCATCTATGAGAAGCAGAAACATTTTGATAAGGCTCGCAGCTCTTATGAAGCCTACATTGCAAAGACTACGAGTGCTGATGGCAAAAAGGATGCTGAGAAGCGTTTAGCTGCACTCCCCAAGCCTAGCAAGGTGGAGCTGGCTAAGGGTGCAAAGCCCTCGGTAAAATCAACGCCAGATACCGTAGCTAAAACAGATTCAGCAAAGCCAATCCCCTCAGCCAAACCCAATCCAGAAAAGGTTCAGACCATAGATAATGGTGTGATCTTTGCCTTTGGAAGCCTTGATGGTGCTGGTGCCGCGGAGATGCAAAAAGTTTTGAAAGCGGCTCAATCGAAGGACTTTAATAAGGCGATCGATTTGTTGAAGGAAGTTCGTTTGAATTACCCAGGAAGCGCTAACGCCCTTGCTGCAGCCTATGATATGGCGGCACTTTATCACTACTTAGGGCTTTCTGAAAACTTGCGCGTTCTTGCAGCAGCAACACTTCGCGAAGAGGTTCCCGAACCATATTTAAGTGCGTTCCGCTATATGCTTGCCAATGCTCTTAAAGAGTCGAGTGACTTGGCTGCAAGCCGCTCCATTCTAGATTCTGTGGCGACCGACAAACCCCTGGGCCCAACCTCGTCGCAGAAGCATGTATTAGAAAGCCAACTCGCAGAATTGCAGAAGTCTGTGAAGGATATTCCTGCGTTCCTAGAGAAAGCGATTGCATCAGAAAAGGATCCTATGAAGCGGGCTGATTTGCGCCTGCGTTTGGCTCAGACCCAAGCACGCCAAGGTGCGACGGCTAATGCCTTGAAAACCTACAACGAGCTATTACAAAGCTGTTCCGCCTATACAGCAGACCAATGTCGCAAAGCGTTATATTCAATTGGTGATATCCAGTATCAAAATAAAGACTGGGATGATGCGATCGCTCAGTATCGTAAGGCTTGCGACAGCTACCCAAATCCTGATGATTCTCCTTGGGGGCTTTATCAAATAGGCAATGCCTTGCGCCAAAAGAAGGACAACACAGCTGCGATCAAGGCTTACGATGAGTTGCAGCAAAAGTTCCCGAACTCCTATTGGGCAGAACAGGGAAAGTGGAATCGCGATGATGTGATTTGGCGTGCTCAGAATGCGAAAGCCTTGGCGGGGCACTAATTCATGGAACCGATCCCCATGGAACCCATGACGGTTGTTGCTGGGCTTGCGGAACATCTAGAAGCTCAGTTACGACTATTTCGCGAACTAGAAACGGTGCATGCACAAGTTGTTGCAAAGCTTGATTCTAATCAAGAGATGTCTTCTGTTCTTGACTTACTCACGCGCAAAAATCAATTGCTTGATGCGGTTAGAGCCAATAGCCAGCTAGCCTCAGGGCTTGTCGTTGCATGGCCAAATGCAAAATTGAAGCTTGGATTGCAACCCGAAGTCCAGCGAGTAAACTTGCTGCTTGGCCAAATGGAAACGACTGCGCAATCCATGCGTAAGCACGATGAAGATATGCTTAAACGTTTTGAAAAATTTGCAGGGCCAGCAAAGCCCGCCGATCGCGCAGAGCAATCCCGCAATGTGATGAATGCCTTTCGAGCCTTGCGCTAAATGGATTCCGGAGCTTTCATGGAAAAATCCGGATTGCCATTTGACCCTGCACAAGTCCCTCCAGAACTCGCTTCGGTGATGGGCTGGTTCAATGAGACTGTGGGTCGTTTAGAAAGTGCGTATCAAGATCTTGGAACACAATTTCAACGCGTTAATCGTGAACTCGATGATACCAACCGTCGCTTGGAGCATAAGCAACGACAACTGCAAGCCTTGCTTGAGTCGATGAGTCCTGGTGTAGTCATGGTTGACCCCAATTTGCGCATCACGGTTTGCAATCGATCTGCCGAACAATTATTGCAAGTGGAAGAGGCGAATTGCGTGGGTCGCCTGTTGAATGATGTCTTTGCTGCCGAGACGGGAGTAGGCAAAAGCTTACTTGCCGCACTAGAAAAACATGAAAATGTGCAGGCTGAACGTTCGTTGCATATTCATGGACTTGTGGTGCCGGTGACTGTGAATGGCAGTCGAGTTATTGACTCCGATGGTCAATTATTAGGTGCCATGGAAACGTTCACCGATTTATCTGAGCTAAAACGTATGCAAGCAGAGGTGCAGCAAACGCGAGTATTAAGTGCGCTCGGTGAAATGGCCGCAACAGTAGCTCATGAAATCCGTAACCCTCTTGGTGGCATCGGAGGCTACGCAGGCTTACTCGCACGTGGAATCCCAAGCGAAGATCCGAAGCGCAAACTGGTTGATAAAATCATTCAAGGCGTTTCGAGTCTCAATAAAATCGTCTCGAATTTATTGGTGTACACGCGCCGCACAACGCTACAAAAAGCGAGTGTGGATTTAGTGGAATGGTTGGATTCTGTACTTGCGCATGCAGAAATTGAGATCGAAAAAGAAGCGCGTCCTATTCGTATTGTGCGGGAATTTCCTAGCGAACAAATCCTTGTAGACATTGACCCCGAGCGGTTTCAGCAGATTGCACTCAATCTTTTGTTCAATGCGATTCAAGCCATTGAAAATGAAGGTGAAATTCATTTAGCCCTACGCGCAACAGCAACGCAGGCCGAAATAGATTTTCGTGATACCGGCAAGGGAATTGCAGTCGAAGATCTTCCGCAAATCTTTACGCCCTTCTTTACCACCAAGGAGCAGGGCACAGGGCTTGGGCTTGCTATCGTAAAGAAGATTGTGGAACTCCACGATGGCGAGATTGAAGTGGATAGCGTAGTGGGTAAAGGAACTTGCTTTACCATTCGCATTCCGATTCGATAGCAGAATTTTCCGGCAAATATTTTCCGCGTGAGTTGGGGGATGGTTCAGCCGGAAAACCCATGCAGCGTGTTGCGCAGCCTTATTACGCATGGGGTTGCAGGTGTCACCTAAATACAAATTGAGAGTTAAAAATTGAAAATGGAGAGTGGAAAACACAGCTCGCAGAAACAGGTTATGGATTGAGCGATTCCATAGCACTTTAAACTTTCATCTTTCAATTTTCAATTCCTCCCTTCGCAGATCTCCATTAATCGTCTCATGTAAAATTTGTCGCAGATATTTTGCCTGCGGTTATATTTACCCTAATGGCAAAAATTCTTATCACTGACGACGAACAAATCATGCGCGAGCTGGTGCAAGATACTTTGATCTTGCTCGGTCATACTTGCACAATTTATGGTGACCCCTTGAGTGCTCTGGAACATATAGAAGAAGATGATCCGGACCTTGTGATTTCTGATTTCAAGATGCCGCATATGAATGGGCTTGAGTTCTTGAAGCAAGCAAATAAAAAGCGCCCAGGGCAAGCGTTTCTGATGATGACTGCTTTTGGCACGATTGAAATGGCGGTGGAAGCGATCAAGAACGGCGCAGAAAATTTTATTGAGAAACCTTTTCAGCCCGAAATATTAGAGCACCAAGTGCGTTTGGTTTTAGAAGCCCAGCAGATGCGCAAAGAAAATAAATCATTGCGCGCGCAGTTAAGCGGTAAGAATTTTGTGGGGCAGGGCAGCGTATATAAAAAGCTGAAGCACATTGTTGATGATGTGGCTCCTACCACGGCAACCGTAATGATTACAGGTGAAAGCGGTGTGGGTAAAGAAGTCCTTGCCCGCGCGATTCATTTTCAGAGTTTGCGTGCAGGTGGTCCATTTGTCAAAGTGAATTGTGCTGCAATGCCCGAGGCTTTGATTGAGAGTGAGCTTTTTGGTCATGAAAAAGGCGCTTTCACTGGTGCCCTCAAAATGCGAAAAGGAAAGTTTGAGCAGTCTCACTGCGGAACATTGTTGTTAGACGAAGTGGGCGAGATGCCTTTGTCTGCACAGGCGAAACTGTTGCGCGTATTGCAAGAGCGCGAGGTGGTTCGCGTGGGTGCCGACGAAGAAATTAAGGTTGATGTGCGCGTGATTTGCACAACGAATCGCGATCTTAAAAAAGAGGTAGATGCTGGGCGTTTTCGCGAAGATTTGTTTTACCGCTTGAATGTGGTGCCGGTGTTAATTCCATCACTACGCGATCGGCGCGAAGATATTCCTGGGCTTGTAAATCATTTCTTGGAAAAGTTTAATAGCGAGAGCGGCTTTGCTGTGCAAGGAATTAACCCTGAAGCATTATCGATGCTTGAACGCTATAATTGGCCGGGCAATATTCGCCAACTAGAAAATGCGATGGAACGCGCCATGGTCTTTTGCAAATCGGGAACTCTCACTCCCGAAAACTTTGAATTGCAAGGAATGCCTTCACTTAAACCTTCGGCCTCAAGTCCTGCAGATTCGGGCTTTCACGCCGGAATGACCGTTGCCCAAGCGGAACAATTGTTGATTATGAAGACTCTTGAAGAATGCAAGGGCAATCGCACTCGCGCAGCGGAAATGCTTGACATCAGCATTCGCACCTTGCGCAATAAATTGCACGAGTATGGATATGCAGATGGAAAAGAACCCGCAGAATAACAGCGAAGAACCCGAAAGTCCCGATAAAATCCAGCGTCTAAAACGCTTTTTGGCGTATGCTCAGCTCGCGCTAATAATTCTCGTGGTTTGGCTTGTTTGGCATGGGGTCAGCGCATTTAAATAAAAAGAATTTATCGCAGAAATTGACGTGCCCTAGGTGGAATCAAAGCGACAATTTCCAACTGTAGGTAGGGGCGGAGTTCTCAAAAGAGCTCATTTCGTCTGAATTTATCCGAGATATTCATTTAAGCAGATAATTATTAAGAAAATACTCTGGCTTACTGCTGCAAGGCTTTGTACGGAATATTTTGGAATCTTATGCGGGATTTATGAACGTTGCGGAAGGCTTTAAATCCCAATTAATTCGTATTTTTTCTAGATTAACGCGAGATTATGACAATTCAAATTCCAAAAGGCACCCGGGATTTTTATCCGGAAGATCAGCGCATCCAAAATCATATTTTTGATACTTGGCGCAAAGCCTGCTTGCGTTTCGCTTACGAAGAATACGAAGGCCCTATGTTCGAGCATCTCGAACTTTATACAGGTAAATCGGGCGATGAAATTGTTAAGCAGCTCTATAATTTTGTGGATAAAGGCGGTCGCGAAATTGCGTTGCGCCCAGAGATGACACCGACACTTGCTCGTTTGGTGATTCAGCGTGGTGGCTCACTGCGCAAGCCTTTCAAGTGGTTTTCTATTCCGCGTTTGTTTCGCTACGAGCGTGCTCAGAAGGGGCGCTTACGCGAGTTCTTTCAATTGAACATGGATATTGTGGGTTCAGATTCGGTGTTTGCCGAAGCGGATTTGTTGGTTGCGATTTGTGCTATGCTTTGCGACTTTGGTTTGCAGGCGAGTGATTTTGTGATCGGCGTTTCGAGTCGTAAACTTTTGGCTGCGTTCCTTACCGAGTTGCAAGCGCCCGATGCGTCGGCTGTGTATCCTGTGCTGGATCGTCGTGAAAAAATTCCTGCAGAAGTTTTCCAAGCAGAACTTGCGCAAGCTGGGCTTGGTGCAGAACAGATTGCGAAGCTCGATGCGTTTATGTCATGTAAGGCGATTGCAGAGGTGGACACTTGTGTGCAATCACCGGAATCGCGGGCTGCATTGCAAGAGTTGCAAGACCTTTTTGCGATTTTGAATTCGGCGAATGTAGGTGCCAGCGTACAGCTTGATTTGTCGGTGGTGCGCGGGCTTGCATATTACACGGGCATCGTGTTTGAAGTGTTTGATTGCGGTCATTCAATGCGCGCGGTTGCTGGTGGTGGTCGCTACGATTCTCTGACGGAACGCCTCGGAGGCCAGAAGGTTCCTTGTGTGGGCTTTGGCATGGGCGATGTGGTGCTTGCCGATCTGCTTGCCGATCGAGGCCTGTTACCTAAGTCGGGGCCTGTGCTTGATTTTTATTTGGTGACATTTGGTGGCAACATGGTGAAACTCTTTGAGGTCGCGGCAGAGCTTCGCGCCTTAGGGTTTAGTTGCTCGCATGGGCTTTCTCCTGCTAAGGTTGCAAAGCAAATGGAAGCTGCGAATATTGCTGGTGCGAAGCGAGTCGTCTTTGTTGATGGCGACAAGGCTGCACCTGGAGAATTTGAATACAAGAACCTGGTAGATGGCACACAAGGTGTCGCTACCCTCACTCAAATAGCCCGGGAGGCTCGTCCATGAATGCAAAACCAACTACCAAACGTCGCGGTCGTCCACCTAAGGATGCGAAGCCTGTTGTAGCTGTAGAAGCAGCTGCGCCAAAGCGTCGTGGTCGTCCACCGAAAATGAATAAAGAAGTGAAGGTATTGTCTGCTGAGCCAAAGCGTCGAGGCCGCCCATCGAAGGCTTCCTTGTCTGCAAAGGCTGTTGTTGTAACCTCAAATACTGTCGTGGCTAAGAATAGCTACGAAGGTTTGCAATTGCTGGTTCCAAGCATGGCCACTCCTGTTATTGAATCTTGGGAATTCCAGTATCCAGGCTCTAAGACCGAGTTGTTAGTGGAAATTCCTGAATTTACTTGTGTGTGTCCAAAGACAGGTTTGCCTGACTTTGCTACCATCGTGATTGAATATGTTCCGAACAAGCTTTGCATTGAATTGAAGAGCCTAAAAGAATATGTGCTCTTCTATCGTAACCTCGGCATTTTCCATGAGCATGTGGTCAACCGCATTCTAAAGGACATTGCCAAAGCCGTTAAGCCACGCTCTTTATCGATCACCGGTATCTTTAATTCGCGTGGTGGAATCCAGACGACTGTAACCGCAAACCTCTAAGAAGGATTACTCATGAGCAAGACCATCTATAATTTCAGCGCGGGCCCAAGCGTTCTGCCCGAAGTAGCTCTTAAAGCTGCTGCTGTAGCATGTATCGATTACAAGAATACAGGGCTCAGTTTAATGACCATGTCCCATCGCACCAAGCCTGTGATGGAGATGTTCACTGAGACCGAGAATTTGGTGCGCGAACTTTTGAATGTTCCATCCAACTTCAAAGTGCTGTTTTTGCAAGGTGGTGCTTCGCTCCAGTTCGCAATGGTTCCAATGAACTTGTTGCCACAGGATAAGGTTGCTGATTACACCGACACTGGCGAGTGGGGCGCGAAAGCTACCAAGGAAGCCAAGCAGTTCGGTAAGGTCAATGTGGCTTGTTCTTCGAAAGAAGCGACTTACACTTTCATCCCTAAAGACTTGAAGCAGTCTGCAGATGCTGTGTATTTGCACGTCACTTCGAACAACACCATCTTTGGAACCCAGTGGAAGAAATTCCCAACACCTGTGAATCCAAACGCATTTCTTGTTGCCGATATGAGTTCCGATATTTTCAGTCGTGTTTTTGATTGGAAAAATTTTGGCCTCGTGTACGCAGGAGCCCAGAAGAATGCAGGCCCCGCAGGCGTTACTCTCGTGATCGTACGTGAAGATATTTTGGGCAAGGCTGCTCGCGTGATTCCAACCATGCTTGACTATGCAACGCATATCAAGGGTGAGTCCATGTTCAATACGCCACCTGTATTCAGCGTGTACGTGATGAACGAGACTCTGAAGTGGCTCAAGAGCATTGGTGGAGTTGCTGGTGTGCAAGCAATCAACGAACGCAAGGCTGCCAAACTTTATGCCGAAATTGATCGCAATCCAATGTTCAAAGGAACTGCAGCGAAAGAAGATCGCAGCCCCATGAACATTCCTTTCATCTTCAATCCCGAGAAGGTCCCTGCGGATCAAAAGGAAGCGAAGGAAAAGGAATTCTTGGCATTTGCAAAAGCTCGTAGCCTCGAAACCCTTGCTGGCCATCGTGTGGTGGGTGGTTTCCGCGCATCTGTGTACAATGCATTCCCTGAAGAGGGTATCGATGTGTTAGTGCAAGCAATGCAAGACTTTGCAAAGCAAAACGGAATCGCATAATCTTACATCGCAATTAAGCTATACAAAGAGTCTTGGAGAAATCTGGGGCTCTTTTTCGTTTTGCAACTAGTTTTTAAGCACGAATTTATACATATTCATATGCATGAGAACTACCGTGATCATTGATGATGACTTGCTGCAAGAAGCCATGGAGTATTCGGGCATCACCGAAAAAACAGAACTATTGCACTTAGGGCTTAAAACTGTTGTTCAACGATGTGCCGCGCAACGCCTTGCAGCTCTAGGTGGCACAGACAAACATGCTTCTGCAGTTCCTCGTCGTAGGGCTGTGTAATGGTATTAATTGATACCTCTTATTGGATTGACCATTTTCGCAAGACGGATCAGACCTTGCTGGATTTGGCGAATGCAGATGAAGTTTCAATGCATCCCGCTATCATTGGCGAACTTGCGCTAGGTAATTTGAAACATCGCGAAATGATTCTTGGATATTTGAAAAATCTAGCGCCTGCACCTGTCGCTCATGATCACGAGGTGCTGCATTTAATTGAAGCCCATAATTTGCACGGCAAAGGGATCGGTTGGATCGATGCTCATTTGCTTGCTTCAGCATTGATTGGAAACCTAGTGCTCTTGACCAAGGACAAGCGACTTGCATCGATTGCAAAACAGTTAGGTGCTGATTAACGATTTTACTGTGTATTACTCCGCTAACGAGCTGCGCGCAGTTGCTTCAAGAGTGGAGCTAAGTTGCCCGCCAAATCAAGTGGCTCTAGGCGATCTTCGAGTTCTTCTTGGTTAAGACTTTCATCTTGATCAAACCACGCATAGCCAAGTAAGCGTCCATGTTTCACCACTAAAGCGGCGCGTTCATTCACGCTGCGCCCTGGTTGCACAAGCACTTGATCGCGTAGGTTTGCTCCTGTGTCTATGGGAATGCGGATTTGTCGGTTGCAGGTTGGCTTCTTCTGCAAAATTTCTTGGAAGGCTAAGAGCTTAGCAAGGAGTAAGGATCCCGTGACTTCGTAATCTAAATCGGCGACGCCTTTTTTTATGCTTGCGAGCGGGCCGCGCTTGGCTGGATTACTTAATAGCTCGGTTGTTTTTTCGAGAAGATGGTTTGCTTCGGTCACATAAAGCAATTGACCTTGACTGCCAAGAATGCGTAGTACGCCGGGAAGTGCCGGAATTTTCGCGAGGCGCTGTGAGTTCCAGCCTTGTGGGAGTAGGGCGGGGGGCGCAAAGCCTTTGGTCTGTGCGAGAATGCCTGCTTCACCTATTTTATCCCAGCTAAGTTGCAGCAGAGATGCGGCTGCGCTTGCGTCGCCTAGTGCGCGATGGTGATCCCAACTCGAAACGCCGAGTTCGGTGGCAATTTTAGAAAGCGAATAAGATGCATAGCCCGGAAAGGCTTGGCGCGTAAGGCGCACCGTGCATAAGCGTGGTGCAGAAAATGGATATCCGCACATTTCTAGTTCTTTGCGCACAAATCCAAAATCAAAGGCTACGTTGTGTGCAACGAATATGCGGTCGGCAAGGCTTTCGCGAACTTGCTTGGCTACATCGGCAAAAACGGGCGCTTCTGCAACCATCTTGTTGCTGATGCCCGTCAAATTTTGCACAAAGGGAGGAATGGGTCGTTCAGGATTAATGAGGGTTTGAAATTCACCGACGCGTTGCATATCGTCTAGCAGAACAATCCCAATCTCGGTGAGACGATCGGGACCCGGTTTGCCTCCGGTGGTTTCAGTATCTACAACGGCGAATTTCATTCCACCAAAAATACTTCATTCCTCAGTCTTGCACGCTCACTCCCTTGAGGGAAAGAGAATTTCGCACGGTTGGCTCTATTGAACTTAAGCATGTAGAAGGGTCGTCTGAATTTTGAAAAACGAATCTGATGCCAGAGCGAATATTGTAGATCATGAACCATGTTCCAGTAACAATGGTCGGAGTGGGATTGGTGATTACAACCACAGGGGTTCCCGAACTGCTACTGCTTGCTTTGACGGTACTGTTTGAAGATGTCGCAACAGAGACGGTATCCCACACGATGACGTTTATGGGGTCTATTAGAGGCGTGGTTTGCAGTGCTGTTTTCATACAGGATCTTGTTGCACTATCAAGGGTGAATTGAAGCGGGATCGATGTTGCCCGGAAATCGTATTGAGTAACGAGGACTCGGA
>Ga0302287_10000654_pt1 | contig 16227 bp, 19 predicted proteins | sample III_Fen_E2_4_FD_200452 | JGI IMG/M metagenome (GOLD analysis project Ga0302287, IMG submission 200452) | Peat permafrost microbial communities from Stordalen Mire near Abisko, Sweden - III_Fen_E2_4 | ecosystem: Environmental > Terrestrial > Soil > Wetlands > Permafrost | place: Sweden: Abisko...
AAAATGTGGATACAGATCAGATTATACCTGCTCGTTTCTTAAAAGCAACGAACAAAGATGGTTTTGGTGATAACCTTTTTGCCGACTGGCGTTACAACAAAGATGGTAGCCCTAAAGTGGATTTCGTGTTGAATAATTCAACTTTCAGTGGCTCAATTCTGGTTGCCGGTAAGAACTTTGGTTCTGGTTCCAGCCGTGAACATGCTGCCTGGGCAATCGATGGATACGGTTTTAAAGTTGTAGTATCGAGTTTCTTTGCTGATATTTTCCGAGGTAATGCCTTGAACAACGGTGTACTTCCGGTGATAGTGTCTCCTGAATTTCTGGCGGATGTATTTGCATGTGTCAATGCTGATCCAAAAACAACATTAACTATCGATTTGAAGAATCAGACGGTTAGCAATAACGCTACAGGAAAATCTGAAACATTCGAAATAAATACTTACAAAAAAGAATGTCTGCTCAATGGTTTGGATGATATCGACTATTTGTTGAGCAAAAAAGAACAGATTGAACAGTTCGAAAAAGCTGGAATCTAACAGGTTTTTAAATCTTTTACAAGGTCAATTGCTTTGGGAAAGGTAAACTTTAATATCGAATTATGATAGAAATAATGGATACCACACTCCGCGATGGAGAACAAACATCAGGAGTCTCTTTTGCTGCACAAGAAAAGTTGAGTGTAGCCCGGCTTCTGCTCGAAGAGTTATGTGTTGACCGAATTGAAATAGCTTCTGCCAGGGTATCCGACGGCGAATTTGCATCCGTTAAGCGTGTGGCTCAGTGGGCCCGTACTCATGGTCATATCAATCAAATTGAAGTACTTGGCTTTGTTGATGGACGCATATCGCTGGAATGGATTCAGAATGCTGGTTGTACTGTTATTAATCTGCTGTGTAAAGGTTCTTTAAAACATTGTATACATCAGCTCAAAAAGAACCCCGAACAGCATGTTGCTGATATCAAGCAGTTATTGGCATATGCTGCAGAGATGGGTATAACCGTCAATGTTTATCTGGAGGATTGGTCCAACGGTATGCGTGAGTCGGAAGATTACGTCTATTTTATGGTAGATTCATTGAAAGATGAAAATATCAAACGTTTTATGTTGCCCGATACACTGGGAATATTAAATCCGGCAGAAACGTTTGAATTTTGTCGAAAGATGATAAGTCGCTATCCTGATCTACACTTTGATTTTCATGCTCATAACGATTATGATCTGGCTGTAGCCAATGTTTTTGAAGCAGTTAAAGCCGGAGTTAAAGGACTTCATGTTACGGTTAACGGTTTGGGCGAACGTGCAGGTAATGCGCCTCTTTCAAGTGTGTTGGCAGTACTTCACGATCATTTGAAGGTACAAACGGAAATAAAGGAAGATAAAATAAATTCAGTCAGCAAAGTTGTTGAAACTTATTCCGGAATTCGTATTCCACATAATAAACCGGTTATTGGCGAAAATGTTTTTACGCAGGTAGCGGGGGTTCATGCCGATGGAGATAACAAGAAGAACCTTTATTACAATGACTTATTGCCTGAACGATTTGGGCGTGAGCGACAGTATGCACTTGGAAAAACTTCCGGTAAGGCCAATATCCTCAAAAACTTACAGCAATTAGGCATTGAACTCGACGACGAGATGATGCATCGTGTTACTGCCCGTGTAATTGAGTTGGGGGATAAGAAAGAAATGGTTTCACTAGATGAGCTTCCTTACATTGTGTCCGATGTGTTGAAAAATGAACAGGAGGAGCAGGTCGTGAAAATAATCAATTATTCATTATCTTTGACTCAGGGTTTACGCCCTATGGCTTCAGTGAAGATGGAAATTAATGGAGCTCTTTATGAACAGTCGGCATCAGGCGATGGACAGTATAATGCTGTTTCTAAAGCTATGTGGAAAATTTACAAGAAGCTGAACAAACCAACTCCTGAGTTGCTGGATTACGTGGTGGTTATTCCTCCCGGAGGACAAACAAATGCCTTTGTACAAACAATTATAACCTGGAGGTTTAAGGAAAGAGTTTTCAAAACGCGCGGTTTGGACGGCGATCAGACTGTTGCTGCCATTAAGGCAACAGTTAAAATGCTCAACATCATTAACTAGCGTGTCATTGATACCCCTTTTGATTCAGTAAAAAGAAACAGAAAGTTATAAATACAAAAAAAGAAATGATTACTATCGCTGCCTTTTTTGTCTTTCTGTGTTTCGAGCTGTCTTTTACCGATTTAAAAATGGAAGTGGTTATTATTGAAATAAATGCTCCTACGGTAATAAGTACGTAAACCATTGTCTATATTAATTTATAAGTTTAATACTGCAAAGATAATAATTGTTGATTCATAATTGAAAAATATCTCCTTCAAATTAATAAAAATTCTTAAAATATAAGTAAAATATGTCTGAAACGTCAAAAAGTAGCACTAAGAATGGAATTTTTGCTACAAGTGCTAAAAATCTTAATATCGCAGTTCTTCCCGGAGATGGAATTGGTCCTGAAATCGTAGAACAAGCGTTGAATGTAACTAAAGCTATCTGCAGTAAATTCGGTCATACTCTAACATACGAATATGCAATTGTAGGTGCCTGCGCTATAGATTCAGTAGGAGAGCCATATCCAAAGGCAACCCATGATTTGTGTATGAAGTCAGATGCTGTATTGTTTGGCGCTATCGGAGATCCGAAATACGATAACAATCCGGCAGCAAAAGTGCGTCCTGAGCAGGGTTTGCTGAAAATGCGTAAAGATTTAGGTTTGTATGCAAACATTCGTCCTGTAACTACTTTTCCATCACTTATTCATAAATCTCCACTTCGTGCCGATTTGGTTGAAGGAGCGGATTTTATGTGTATTCGTGAATTGACAGGAGGTATGTATTTTGGCCGTCCACAGGGTAGAAGTGAGGATGGTAATACTGCTTACGATACTTGTGTTTATACCAGAGAAGAAGTTGAAAGAATACTGCATTTGGCCTATAAGTATGCTGGACAACGGAATAAGAAGGTGACTGTAGTTGATAAGGCTAATGTGCTAGCTACCTCTCGTTTATGGCGCCAGATAGCCCAGGAGATTGCACCACAATACCCTGAAATAGAAACTGAATACATGTTTGTAGATAATGCGGCCATGCGTATAATCCAGTGGCCAAAAAGTTTCGATGTGTTAGTTACAGAGAATTTGTTTGGCGATATTCTGACAGATGAGGCATCGGTTATTACAGGTTCATTGGGAATGTTGCCATCCGCTTCTGTGGGAATTCATACCTCTGTTTTTGAACCTATTCATGGCTCTTATCCTCAAGCTGCAGGAAAAAACATTGCAAATCCATTAGCAACAATACTATCTGCTGCTTTAATGTTTGAGTATGCATTCGGTATGATGGAAGAAGGCGCGTTGATTCGTGAAGCGGTAGCAGCCAGTATGTCTGCAGGTATTGTAACCGAAGACATTGCGGATAATGCAACAGCCTATAAAACCTCAGAAGTTGGCGAATGGATTGTGAGTTACATAGCGAAATAAGGCTTTTTTCTTTTCCTTACATAAGATTTAAAAAAGAGAGCGGTAGTTTGTTTTTTCAAATTATCGCTCTCTTTTATAGGGTATTCTGATGAATGGTCAAAGCTGTTGTTATTATTTTAGTATCATAATAATAACCAAAAGAGTAAGCAAATAACTCGAAAAGAGTAGTATTGCTGTTTTGAAGAATGAACTGATAGATGCAGCTTTCATTAGTGAAAATTATAAATAAAAAATGAGAAATTACTCAGTTTCCTTTGTTTTAGATGTAAACGGGCTACAAAGGTATGTAAATTATCAATATGTAGTATCTTGTAGTATTATTTGTGTTAATTGCAGTAAATATTGTATTAACAAAAATAATTTGTTTTTTAATTTAGAGAGAGAATGATTTTACGCGAGTTTCTGTTTAATTTATTTTGCTTTTATATCTCAGTGATAAATATACATTTATTTTCTAAAACCATATTTTAAGGGCATTTAATGGTTGTAGATATTTTCTTTTATTAATGTAATGATTTTTGTTCTCTTTAAAAATTTACTTCAGTTTCATATTTAAATATTATGTTTTAATCAGAGATAATGATTTTTAGGTAATATTAAATCATGGTTTACGTAAACAAAGATTAACTTATATTATCTATTATATAATATATATTAATAATATAAAATATGGTTTTGACTTTTCAAATATCAAACAAAATAGATTCTGCGATATTCATTCTGAAATATAAATTACAGATGTCGTGAATAGTGTGCATTCTCTCATTATCCGTATATAAAAATAGTCATCTGATTATGACCTCAGATGACTATTTTTATTTAATTTTTTATTTTATAATCAGAGTAATAGTTTCTCAATGTCTGCAGCCAGTTCTTCAGGTTTGATTGCCGATGCATATCTTTTAATCGGTTTCCCGTTTTTATCAAGTAAGAATTTAGTAAAATTCCACTTTATATCTCCGGTTCCGTTATCGGGTAATGAAGCCTTCAGATATTTGTAGAGCGGATCAGCATTTTCTCCATTCACATCTATTTTCATGAACATGGGGAAAGTAACATCGTACTTTAATGTACAAAATTTCGCAATTTCTTCAGCACTGCCAGGTTCCTGATTTCCAAACTGGTTACATGGAAAACCAAGTATAATCAATCCTTTGTTTTTATAGGTTTTGTATAGCTTTTCAAGCCCCTCATATTGCGGCGTAAATCCACATTTACTAGCAGTATTAACTATTAACACTACTTTCCCTTTATAGGCTTTCATACTTACATTCTGGCCTTGTAGATTAGTGCTTTTGTAACTGTAAAAATCTATTGAAGTTGGTTTTTCCTGTGCTGAAGAGGAAAATATACTTATTACAAATAAGAATAGAATTATAGGATAATGTTTCATGATGAATTGGTTTTTATTTATATGTTAGTAAACAAGTTCTGTTGTTGTTTGTTCGCTCTGTCTGAGTAAATTTATAATATCGTATAAACGACTTTTCAGATCCAATGCTCTGGCTATTTCTGCATCGCCTGCTTTTATGTTTAATTTATTCAGTAAATTGGCCGGAATTTCAGATGCATTTATTTGCATGTTTATTCCCAGCTCACTGAGCCTTATTAATACCTTTCGCTGATCTGTCATGGATTGTGTGCGCATAAGTAGCCCCATAGTTTCCATTCTTTTGAGCAGGGGTGTTATGGTGTTAGTATTTAAAATGAGTTTTTCGGCTATTTCGTTTACAGTAAGCTCTTCGTGTTCCCACATAACCATTAGCACCAGATATTGTGGGTAAGTAATACCAAGCCTGTCCAAATCTTGCTGGTACGCACGTATAATAAGGCGTGATGCCGCATATAGTGGAAAACATAACTGGTTTTCCAGTTTAAGCTGATCGTAGTTCATTTTTTTGTAGTGACTTTTGTTTTATTTCTTCAGTAGGGCGTCTATATATTTACGCAACTTTTCCGGCGATGTGGTAGGAGCAAAGCGTTTGTAGGGATTACCATTTTTATCAATGATGAATTTCGTAAAGTTCCATTTTATATTGCTACCGAAAAAGCCATTTAATTCTTTTTTCAGATATGCGTAAATTGGGTGTGTATTTTTGCCATTTACCTCTATTTTCGAAAACATGGGGAATGACACTCCGTAATTGATTAAACAACCTTCCGATATTTCTTTTTCGGTTCCCGGCTCCTGTTTTCCAAACTGATTGCAGGGGAATCCGAGAATAACTAATCCCATGTCTTTATAGTCTTTGTAGAGTTTCTCCAGGCCTTCGTATTGTGGTGTAAGCCCACATTTACTGGCTGTGTTTACTACTATTATAACTTTGTTTTTGTAGTCAGCCATGGCTATCTCTTTGCCTTGCAGGCTGGTTGCTGTAAATTGGTGAAAATTTGTATGCATATTTTTTTATTATTTTATATCGTTTGCGATACAAAAATACTATTTATATCGCATGCGATATAAACACGGGGCTTATTTTAATAATTATTAATGAAGGGAGTAATTGCTTTATTTTTTGATTTTGGATAAAAGTGCAGGGTAGAGATTCTCTTTTACCAACCTGAAAGCAGGTTCTTTATGCAAAACTTTTTCATATATCATTTTTGCAGCTTGCAGATCGTTCTGTTTTTCGTAGACTTTTCCCAGTGTAACCAGAATGTGTAGGTAAAGCCAGTTTTGGTCGGTGGATTTTGATGATTCTATCAGGTTTGTGGCTTTAAGAAACACTTTTATGGCTTCTTGTTTATTGCCGCCAAACAGTGCTGGTGCCTGAAATAAAGCATTTGCTTTGTCTGTAACGGCTTGTACGTTGCGAGGGTCAGACTCGTAGGCTTTGTTGATGCAGGACAGGCTTTCCAAGGCTAATGATATGGATTTTAGTTTGTTGATACTTAACTGAAAACCCATAAATGAACCTTTGAAAGCCATTGCAGTTACATTTTTGGGTGAGCTTTTCAATACATCGTTGATGATTTTTTGTGCGGCACTAATTTCCTTTTTTGCTAGCTCATTCTTTTTGAGTCCGATAAGGTATCCTACATAGCCATAATAGAAATTTATCAATTCAAGTTTTTGGTCTATGGTTGCGGGTGGAGTATTGGTTTCTATACTGCGTATCGTGTTTGCCCAGCTCGTCATGTCACTGTTGATATACGCTTTGTAGATAATTCTTTGATTGGTCGATTGAGACAAAGCGGCCTGACCAGCAAACAAGGCAGATATTATTATCAAACTTGTTGTAAATATTTGAATGCCTGATTTTTTCATACATTATTTTGCTTAATATAGACAGTCGAACTACAAAAAAGCCACTACGGTTTGTAGTGGCTTTGCTCTCCCTCTTGGACTTGAACCAAGGACCCTCTGATTAACAGTCAGATGCTCTAACCAACTGAGCTAAGGAAGAATTTAATTGCGCATTGTTTTCAAATGCAGTGCAAAAGTAATAGTTTTTTCGCAATGCTGCAATAGCAGCAGTAAAAGAATTCAAGCTTTTTAGGCGTTTCTGCCATTTCTCAAAATAAAAAGAGTCGTGTTTCTACGACTCTTTTGCTCTCCCTCTTGGACTTGAACCAAGGACCCTCTGATTAACAGTCAGATGCTCTAACCAACTGAGCTAAGGAAGAATTTTATTGTGTATTTTTTTGTCAAATGCGCTGCAAAAGTAATGGCTTTTCCTGAAATATACAATATCTTTGCACGAAAAATACGGATTAATTTATGAAAAAAATATTAGGAATGGGTAATGCCCTGACAGACATTTTATTGCAAATAGACAATGATGAAGTTTTATCTTCGTTGAGTTTGCTTAAAGGCGGAATGCAGTTGATAAGTACCGAAAGATCGGAAGAAATTAATGATTCTGTGAGCCGTTTCGAGAAGAAAATGGCTACGGGTGGATCTGCTTCTAATACGATCAATGGCATTACACGCCTTGGCATGGCTGGTGGATTTGTGGGAAAAGTGGGGAAAGATGATATTGGCTTGTTTTTTACCAACGATTCTATTTATAACGGCGTAGAACCAAAACTTTTGTTGAGCGAAACTCCATCAGGTTGTTGTACGGTATTGGTTTCGCCCGATGGTGAGCGTACGCTTTGTACCTACCTGGGCGCTGCCTGTGAGCTGGAAGCTAACGACTTAACCCCCGAGCTGTTTGCTGGGTATGATATATTTCATATTGAAGGATACCTGGTTCAGAATCATGATTTGATTCGTACTGCAGTGAAACTGGCAAAGCAGGAGGGACTGAAAGTTTCTATCGATATGGCCAGTTACAATGTGGTGGAAGCACATCTGGATTTTCTGCACGAGATTGTGCGCGAATATGTGGACATTGTTTTTGCCAACGAAGAAGAAGCACGTGCCTACACCGGTCATGAACCTGAAGAAGCATTGAATGAAATTTCGGAACAATGCGAAATAGCTATTGTGAAAGTGGGAAAAGAGGGTTCGCTGATAAAATCAAATAACGAGAAAGTACATATTAAACCCCGTAAGGCTAATTGCATTGATACTACCGGTGCCGGAGATTTGTATGCTGCCGGTTTTCTGTTCGGCTTGGCGAGCAATTATTCGCTTGAGGTTTGTGGTCAGATAGGGTCGGTGGTTTCGGGCAATGTGGTGGAAGTGCTCGGGGCTAAAATGTCTGAAGAAGTGTGGGAGAGCATTCATGCAGACATTAAGCAAATCGTAGCTTCCTGAAATGAATGGGGCAACACGAAGGATTTGAATAAGTTACATTAATTTCAACTACAAAAATTCAAACCGGCTCTTTAGGCTTTCTTTGTGTAAGATAAAGAGTCTTTGATTCATGTTCAAATCGGTTAAACTATATACTGCCATTGTATTGTCGATGGTTTTTTGGTCATTCTCGTTCATCTGGACAAGGGTGGCCATTCATTCGTTTCAGCCCATGACATTGATAACCTTGCGTTTGATATTGGCTTCGTTGCTGTTGTTCGTGGTGCTGAAATCGACAGGTAGATTCCAGAAACTACGCCGCAAGGATGTAAAATGGTTTCTGTCGCTGGCTTTTTTTGAGCCGTTTATATATTATGTGGGCGAAACCTACGGATTGACCATGGTAGAATCAACGCTGGCAGCGGTTATTGTCTCTACCATCCCGCTTTTTGCTCCGGTGGTTGCTTTTATTGTGTTGCGGGAGCTCATAAGTTGGTCGAATATAGTTGGAATTGTAGTTTCGTTGATAGGGGTATTCTTTGTAATTTATGAACCTACAGGCGGGCTCAAAGCCAATCCACAGGGAGTGGCTTTGCTTTTTCTAGCGGTTTTTGCGGCTATCTGCTATGCCACGGTGTTGCGCAAAGTGCCGGATCATTACAATAATATGAGCGTGATATTCTATCAGAGTCTCTTGGGTTTGTTGTTTTTTATTCCTACTTTTTTTGTGACAGATTACCCTACCATTCATACCCTGAAGGTGAGTGGCGAATCGTTGATAGCGCTATGTATGCTGTCGGTTTTTGCTTCGGTTATTGCTTTTGTACTGTTTGCCGGTGCTGTGCGCAAGGTAGGAGTGACCCGAACCAATGTATTTGTGAATCTTATTCCCGTTTTTACGGCCATTCTGTCGTGGGTAATACTGGACGAAATACTCACCCTGAGCAAATGGATCGGTATTGTAATAGTGGTGGTCGGCCTGTTTGTAAGCCAATGGGGCAAGATAAAGTTTAATAAAGAAGTAGAAGAAATTCTTTAAAAAAAATAATCACCCGGTTTCATTTTGAAAATTATTTATACTAATTTTGTGTAAAAGAATTTTCAACCTGCGCATTTTCGTTTCTGTTGTCTTTTATTCAGGAAAAATCATCTATGAAACCGAAAAAACATCCACTGTTTAGTATTTATCAATGGATAGTTGCCTATCCGCTTATCGCTTTAGCTACTATTTTGGTGGCAACTGCTACCGTTATTCTTTCTCCTGTTTTCCCCAACAACAAGCTGTCGTATAATCCTGCGCGCTGGTGGGGGCGGCTTATTTGCAGGCTTTGTTTCGTGGGGGGAAAGGTACACGGGCTGGACAAACTGAATCCTCAACAATCGTATATATTTGCATTGAATCATCAGAGTTTCTTTGATGTTTTTGTGGTGTATAGTCAGTTGCCTTTCATTTTCAAATGGATGATGAAAGCCGAACTTCGCAAGATTCCATTTGTGGGTAAGGCTTGCCAGTCGGCCGGACATATTTTTATCGACCGGACTAATCCGGCCACCATCCTGAAAAGTATGGAAAAAGCAAAACTACAGTTGTGCAACGGGGTGTCGGTGGTTATTTTCCCGGAAGGAACCCGAACCTATACCGGCGAACTGGGCAAATTTAAACGTGGAGCATTTCAGCTGGCAACCGACTTGTCGCTTCCCATTGTGCCGGTAACGCTCAGGGGTAGTTTCGACCGTATGCCGCGCAATTCGGTAAACGTTACGCCCGGCTCGATAGAAATGTTTATTCACCAACCCATCGACCCGCATCTTTACAGACCCGATCAGTTTCATGAACTCATACAATTTACCCGCGATCAGATACAGTCTGCTTTGTAGTTCATACCATAGAAATACAATATAGCAAGCGGATTTCTTGTTTAAAAAAAGGAAGTACGGAGAAATGTTTTGGCTTTTTTTGCATATCCTATGATGGCAATTCCTAAGCAGGTTACCCGTCTGTTCACTATATTATCAAAAAAAACGCATAAATGAATTTCGTACAGTTATTTTCGGATTATTCGTTGGTTACAATCGTTTCGTTGGTCGTGTTGTCATTCGTGGCGGGGTTTATCGACGCGGTAGTGGGAGGGGCGGATTAATTCAGATTCCGGCACTGCTTATCAGCTTGCCCAATCAGCCTTTGGCCACAGTTTTCGGCACCAACAAAATAGCGTCGTTGTCGGGCACATCGGTGGCTGCCTATCAGTATTCCCGGCGTGTCCGGTTCGATTTTAGGCTGTTGCTGGTTATTTCGGTTTTCTCATTTGCAGCATCGTACGTAGGGGCTAAAACCGTAAGTCTGATAAATGTCGATACGCTGAAACCCATTGTGTTGGTAATACTTATTCTGATAGCCGTTTACACGTTTATGAAAAAAGATCTGGGTTCGCTTCCATCGCGGTTGCTGAGTGGTCGTAGGCAGCTTGTTTTCGGGTCGCTGATAGGGCTGGTGGTGGGGTTCTACGACGGTTTTTTCGGTCCCGGTACGGGTAGTTTTTTCGTGCTGGGATTTGTGGTTATACTGGGCTTCGAGTTTCTGAGGGCTTCTGCGTATGCTAAAATCATCAATTGCATAACTAACCTGTCGGCTCTTATAGTGTTTGTGCGTCAGGGGAATTTTTTGCCCGGCCTTGCCTTGCTTATGGCCGTGTGCAATGTGCTTGGCAGCGTGACGGGCAGCCGCATGGCGCTGAAAAAAGGCAATGGATTTATCCGCATGGTGTTTTTGGTTATCGTGTCGTTGATGATTTTGCGTTATGCTTACGATATTTTTGTAAAACAATGAAGCGGGTGCTAAACTTTGAGCCTATCAAAACGTTCTATCCATGTACTTTTACAAGTACGCCGGCCTGCAAAGGCTGTTTTTTTTCATGATAGTTCATTATAATAAATCCGGCTTATGTATATCGCTGTAAAACACTTTCATTCCTTTGTCGCATTGCTTTCGTTGCTGTTGCTTCTTGCATCTGTTTTCTATAACAGTTATGGGTGGGCTACCCGTAAACCTTTTTCCAAAACCAATAAACTTATGGCGCTGGTGGGATTAATTGCCGTTCACACGCAGTTTCTTATCGGGCTGTTGCTTTACTTTGTATCGCCGCTGGGACTTAGCAATTTTTCGGGCGAAGCAATGAAAAATTCCGTATCGCGTCTGTATATCCTGGAGCATCCGTTGGTTATGATTGTGGCTTTGGTGCTTATAACGGTGGGCTATTCCAAATTAAAGCAACCTTCGACTGATGCCCTCAAATTTAAGCGGGTGGTTATTTTGTATTCTTTGGGCTTAATACTTATCCTTTCGAGAATACCGTGGAGCATGTGGCTGTAGAGTTGCTGTACCCGGTATAAAAAAAGTTGCAAATTTTTAATTTGCAGCTTTTTTTATATAGTAACGGTGCCTACTTAATTGCCTATTTTCTTACTGTTTTCGTTTAGCTGTTTATTCAGTATCACCTGATCTTTCTTGGTCAAGTGCCCGTTGTTAGCTTTTCTCATTTGCCTTTTTTCCTGATTGATAGCCGCCAGGTCTTTACGGGCTTCGCGTGCTTCTTTGTGGGTGAGGTCACCTTCTTTTCTTTCTTCAATGATTCTTTTTTCCTGATTGTCTATCCTCTTGTTCACCTGATTTACGCGAGGATGATTTTTGATGTTCGTACGTTGTACTCCGGGTCCCTGTGCGTAGGCAGCTAAACCAATGCCGGCTGCCAATACGGCGATAATTAACTTTTTCATAACGTTTCTTTTTTTTAGTTGTGTAGAAGCAATTGATTGTAGTTATGAGGATAATTTTCAAATGCTGTGCCAAACATCAGGCATACCATCTATTTTAAAACCTACTCATATACTTTAAGTTTTGTATAAAATCTTATTCTAACAAATAAGTGGTTATGACAGTTAAATGTTATTTTCTTGATTTTTCGTCGATAAATTTGATAGTTTAAAAAAATATGTTTATATTTGAATCGTAAATTGAATTAACAAACAGACTTGATATATAATTGTAACAAAAAAACACACTATTATGGTTGAAGAGAAATTAAAAGTTTTATTGTGCGAGAAAAATGTAGATTTAGGGTTCATGACATGTGAATATCTGAGACGCAAAAATTTTGAAGTCGATTTAGTGACTGAAGCTGAAATAAATTCAGATTCGAACATTTTGACTGCTACTCAATACAACATTTATATATTGGATGCAACTTTGTTCGACACCAAAGGTTTTGGAGCTGTTGATAAAGTTCATGCTGAAAATACCGAAGCTATTGTTGTATTATTGAAACCTAATTCATTCAATTTTGACAGACTTTATGTTGAAAATGAGATTATCCTTTCAAAACCATTTGGTGTGCATGATCTGGTATCGGCTATCGGTACCAAAAAAAGATCAAAAGGCTATATCCAGAAGAGAGGCAGTATGAAACGTGAAAGACAAAATGTAGTGAATACTACCACGTATATGATTGGTAATTATAAGTTTGAAGTTCAGAAGTTCAGACTTACTCTTAACGACAGTACGATTGAACTTACTACCAAAGAAGCTTCTTTGCTTCTGCTTATTGTGGAACATGCTAATAACTTCGTGGATCGTAATTATATTCTTGAAAAACTCTGGAAAACATCCAAAGAAGACTATGGTGCAAAAAGAAGCATGGATGTTTATCTTTGCAAGCTGCGTCAGTATCTGAAAGATGATCAGGATATCTATATTATTAATATACACGGTAAAGGATATAAGTTTATAGCTCCGGTATCGCTTGTGGAATAAAAAATAGGCACTGTATAGCTGGCGGGTTGACTCTGAAAATTGAGTCGACCCGCTTTTTTTTTATCCTATATTTTAAAGAGTTGAATGCTTAAATCTTCACATTTTTATACCGTTTTTTGTCCGAAAATATTATTAAACATATTTTAAATTTTCACATAGGCGTAATGTGTACATAATCAGTAATATATAATAACTAGGAATACTTCAAATATTTATCTTAAAACTTGGATGTTTTTAATTTTGTCGTTAAATTTGCTGCGTAGTGTTTCAGATAAGAAGTAGATGGATAAAATTGATTATAATTTGATTTTATGGTTTGCTATTTTGTTGTAATTTTTATGCGTGAATACGCTGTTTATTGATATTTACTTTTCGAGTAGCAGCAGCACATTTTTTGTCCGTAAATAAATAATCTAACTTATATCTTATGAATCTCATCAAAAATCTAAATTATGTGGAAAAACTCCACGAACTTATTGTCCAGCAAAAAACAGGGTCGCCAAAGGAACTGGCCGAAAAATTAGGTATAAACCGTGCCAAATTGTATGTGCTGATTGACGAACTGAATGCCTTGAATATGCATGTGGTGTATTCGCGCAAGTATCAGACCTTTTATTATCAGCAAGATGAAAACAAGGTCATAACCACAAACATTTCTATGAATTAATAACCCACCCTTAATTCTTACAACTACATGAAAAGAAAATTCATTCTCGTGGCGTTTATCGCCTTGTTTTCAGGAGTTAATATTAGCGCGCAGTTATTATGGAAAGTTTCGGGTAACGGATTGGCTAAACCCGGTTATTTGTTTGGAACACATCATCTAATAGAAAAGGAGCAAATAAAGAATTTTGATAAGATTCTGGTGTTTGCTGCTCAATCTGATGCTGTTGTCGGAGAATTAGATATGTCCGATATGTCGTCGATGCAGTCTAAAATAATGCAGAGTGCCATGATGCCCGGAAAAAATATAAAGGATATGATTTCGTCAACCGACTATACGTTGGTGGATGCAGAGTTAAAACAGTTGCTTGGAGCAGGATTGGAGCAATTGGGAGTTTATAAACCGATGTTATTGCAAACTATGTTTGTCACAACTGTATATTTAAAATCGCAGAACCTTACCAAACAACCCGAAGCAGTTGATATATTGTTTCAGAAAGCTGCCAGAGACAATGCTAAAGCAGTCATTGGTCTGGAAACTGTAGAGCAGCAGGCAGCTATTTTGTTTGATTCATTACCGTTCAATCGTCAGGCCGAGGTGCTGGTGAAATCTATAAAAGAGAAACAGAAAGGAATAGAACTTTTGAAACGTTTAAATGCCGCTTATCTTGCCGGTAATCTCGCCGAAATCGCTAAGATAGACAAAGAGGATGATGATATGACTCCTGCCGAAAGAAAGCAAATATATGAAGGGCGGAATTTGAAATGGGTTGGTCAGTTGCCAACGTTATTCAAAAAGCAATCTTGTTTTGTAGCAGTGGGTTGTATGCATTTGGTGGGCGAAACGGGATTAATAACTCAACTAAAAAAAGCAGGTTTTAAAGTCGAACCGGTTATTTTCCCTTAAGTTTCAGAAAGCAGGCTAACGACCTTATTGTATAATAACCATATTTGACAGCTATTTATGACTCTGTAAACGAGGGGTAAGCAGCTGTCTTTTGTTAATTAATGTTAATTATAAATCTTTTTTGATTTTTCTAAACGTCTAATAATAAATAAATTGATTTAATTCAAATTAATTGTTTATACGAAATTACAGTACTATGTATTGCATGGTACTATAAAACACTCTATATTTGCATCATGATTTTATATTAGTCTGTGGTTTACGTTCTAAAGGCAACCGGGAAAGCAGTAGAACTTTTATTTTTAAACTCAATAATTTTCAAATACATAATATACGAATGATTACACTTAAAAACATCAACAAAACGTACGACATGGGTCAGGCTTCGTTGCACGTTCTCAAAGGAATTGATTTACATATTTCGGAAGGTGAATATGTATCGATAATGGGGGCATCCGGTTCAGGGAAGTCAACGTTGCTTAATATTTTGGGTATATTAGATAATTATGATAAGGGTGAATACTATTTAAATAATAAACTGATTAAAGATTTATCGGAAAAACAGGCTGCTGTTTATCGTAACGAGATGATTGGTTTTGTTTTTCAATCGTTTAACCTGATAAATTTTAAGAATGCACTTGAAAATGTAGCTCTTCCATTGTATTACAAAAATATTAGTCGTAAAAAGCGTAATATTATTGCTATGGAGTACCTGGACAGAATGGGGTTAAGAGATTGGGCACATCATATGCCCAGCGAAATGTCAGGTGGCCAGAAACAACGTGTAGCCATAGCCAGAGCCATTATTTCTAAACCTCAAATATTGCTGGCCGATGAGCCAACCGGCGCATTGGACAGTGTAACCACTGTAGAAATGATGAAAGTGCTGGGCGATTTGAATGCTAATGGACTTACAACCATAATAGTAACACACGAAAGATCTGTAGCCGATGAAACCAATTCGATAATACATATCAAAGATGGTTTGATCGAAAATATTGAGAGAAAATAATTCGGATATTAGTTTTCATAATTATAAATTTGAACACAATAAAATGGGATTCTTCAGCTTATTTTTAATTATTCCGTTGATCGTAATTCTAGCCCTGGCGCTACCAATTATTGCTATCATTGACATTCTCAGGAGCAAGTTTCCGGGAAATGATAACCTGCTTATGATCCTGATTGTAATTTTTATACCATTTGGAGCTATTCTTTATTTCATTGTAGGTCCGTCAAGAAAACTGAGGGACTAAGCCGTTAAATGATTGATGTATTTTCAGGTGAGGCAACAAACAAACCATTAATTTTTACAACATGTTTACAATTAATTCTATACAAGAAATACTGGACAGCTTAAAACACAATAAATTGCGTACCATACTCACCGGACTCTCGGTGTCGTGGGGTATATTTATTCTTATTGTGTTGCTGGGAGCGGGCAATGGATTGAAAAATGCCGTTATGTCAAATTTCAAAGACAGAGCAGCAACAAACAATGTACAAATTTCTTCAGGTACATCTTCGCTTCCGTTTATGGGCTTAAAAAGTGGCAGATCACTTACTTTCGACAAGAGTCAAGTTAGCACTGTAAAAGATAATATGCTGGAAACAAATGATCAAAGTGGAATTATAGAAAAGCAAA
>Ga0302287_10000656_pt1 | contig 16217 bp, 8 predicted proteins | sample III_Fen_E2_4_FD_200452 | JGI IMG/M metagenome (GOLD analysis project Ga0302287, IMG submission 200452) | Peat permafrost microbial communities from Stordalen Mire near Abisko, Sweden - III_Fen_E2_4 | ecosystem: Environmental > Terrestrial > Soil > Wetlands > Permafrost | place: Sweden: Abisko...
ATACTGCTTTTGTTACTTCGCATATGAGCTTGGGTAATTTCCGCGAAATTGATGTGGAAGATCTTACCAAACATAAGATGGATTCGGAACAAATGTTGGTTACGCTAGACACAGCCAACCAGGTAAACAAGGCACATGACGAGAACAAAAACATTTGCGCAGTAGGTGTAACGGTTATGCGCGCTTTGGAAACTGTAGCCGGTACGGAAGGTAAAATTAAAGCTTACGATGGTTGGACAAACAAATTTATTTTCCCTCCATACGACTTCACTGTTGCCAATTCGTTGATTACGAACTTCCACTTACCCTACTCAACACTGATAATGCTTACAGCAGCCTTTGGTGATTACGACAAGGTAATGAATGCCTACGAAGTTGCCATCAAAGAAGGTTACAAATTTGGGGTTTATGGAGACGCAATGCTGATATTGTAAGTTCATCGCAATACACTAAACATTTATCTGAATGCAGAGTTACTTAATCGTAGCTCTGCATTTTTTTGTTGCATAACAGACAGCAAAGGACTTAAGAAATAAATATAGAATTATAAATAATTGCGTATTTACCTAAATCGTCACCGTTAAAACTCAATATTAATTATTGAATTTTGTATTTTTACTTCGAATAATTGAGTACACAAATATTTAAAAGGGCGTTATACTTTAAAGACATAGTTAAACCGAGTTCTTATTTTCTGAATGATAGTCATTTAATCATTTGCAAGAGAAAATTTATGTGGCCATGACCTTACCTGAGTTAAAGATAAACGATACGAGATAAAAAAAACTGATTTGAGCTAAGAATAATACCGATTGATAAGCATGTCCGAACCAAAAGTAACTAATGACGATAGCCATGATTTCGAGTTATGGGAGGATTTCAGAAACGGGAATGAAAAAGCGTTTTCTGAGATTTTCAACAGGCATGTTCAAATGCTATTCAGGTACGGTGTGAAATTTATTCAAGATGAGGAAATGGTGAAGGACTCCATACAGGAATTATTTATCAAACTTTACAACAATCGCCTGAACCTTGGAACTACGGATAATATCCGTCTCTACCTTTTCCGCGCATTAAAAAACAAGTTGATAGATGCGCTCTACTCCCGCAAGGACACCGTTTCATTATCGTCCACTCTCCTGCCTTTTGAAATTGCCAACCCTGAAGAAGCCGACAAAGAAGATGACTGGGAACAAATAGTACAAAAATCCCGATTAAAAAAAGGACTACTGACCCTTACTGCCCGCCAACGCGAAGCTATTTACCTCCGTTACACTATGGATATGTCGCTCGAAGAGATCAGCAATTTGTTGGAGATGAATTATCAATCGGCTCGAAATTTAATCCATCGCTCGGTAGAAAAACTCCGCAAGGAACTTTTATTAAACCTGGCATTACTCATTTATCTTGCTTTCAATTAAAATCAACAAATACATAATTTATTTATTACAAACACATTAGAAAATAAAAAACAGTGTGTATTTATAAAAAAAGCTATTTTCAAATAAATTTCCAGCCAAATTTGAGTACACAATTTTCAAATAACCCGTTACCTAGTATACAATAGAACTAATAATAATTAACCAAACAAGATGAAGAATTTTGAGACTTATAAAGAATTTGAAATTGAACAGTGGCTGGAAGATGCCGACTTTGTTGGTTGGGTCAAAAACCCAATAGGCAATGCAGGTGCATTCTTCACGTCGTTGATGGCTAAAGATGTACAATTAGCACAAAGAATGGCGGCAGCAATGCAAATTTTACAGGGAATCGCAAACAATGAACCCACATTGAGCGACGAATCTATTGAACAAATGTGGGAAAATGTAAGATCGGAAACCGTTGACGGACGCAAAAAGCACCGCAGCATAAATGAATGGATTAGAATCGGGTCAATAGCAGCCAGTATTTTATTGGTAGTCGGGTTTAGCTCTTATCTTTTATTCGGATTAAACAATGATATAGATTATAAGACAATTGTAGCTAAAGTGTCGGTTGATTCGGTATCTGAAATAAAGTTACTAATGCCCGACAAATCGCAAATAACTCTGTCGAACAGAGCAGAAGTAATGTTGAGGAACGAGGGTGAAATGACATTAAAAACGTCGAAAGGAGAGCGTATATCGTTGAATATCTCAAAGCTTTCTGAGAAACATTTTGGTCAATTGATAGTACCAAAAGGGAAAAGAGCTTCTCTGATTTTTGCAGATGGATCACGGGTGACCGTTCGTCCGGGCAGCAAAGTGATTTTCCCGACCATGTTTGCCCAAAACGAGCGCGAAATTTATGTTCAAGGCGAGGCTTTTTTGGAAGTATCTAAAAATAAGAAACGTCCATTTATCGTAAAAACCGAATTGATGGATGTTGAAGTGCTGGGAACCAGTTTTGATGTTTCGGCCTATCCGGGAGAAAACGAACAATCGGTAGTGTTGGTTACAGGATCTGTAAAAGTTCGCTCTGCGTCGAGTGACGAGACGAAAATAGTACCAAATCAACGCTATTCATTTGATAAAACAAGCCAGATGCAATCGGTCAACGAAGTAAACGTATTCCCATACATCAGTTGGAAAGATGGCATTCTATCGTTCAACAGCGAGAATTTAGGCAATGTGCTGAACGAACTGAGCAATTACTATGGCGTTGAGTTCGACTATAAGCCAAATGTGCTGGATGAAATACATATAACAGGAAAACTGGATTTGAATAACGATGTGGATAATGCTTTAAAAGTGATTGCCACTATTAGCCCAATAGACTATAAACACATGAAGAAATCGATAAAAATAGATGTAAAACCTTAAATTTATAAACATATGCAGAAATGAAAGAATAATACACCGACAAAAAAACCGGGAAATATTGAGACTATTCCCCGGTAGTGACTTTGAAAAACAAGTCTAAAACAAGTAATCTTATGTTATTTATCAAAATCGATGTAAAAATATGAAAAATAATGCTTCTCCACACATGGATACAGCAAGAATCTATCATTCGTTACGAATTTTTAGTATTCTAATTTCCATTTTTCTTTTTGCCGGAATCGTTTCCGCAAAACCGGCTGTTCCATACAGCCAACAAACTCGTATTTCTCTCACAGTTAAGAACAAAGACATCCAAGAGGTTTTTCGTGAAATTGAGAAAAAGAGCCAATTCATTTTTATTTTCAACGATAATGTAATCGATTCGAAAAAGAAAGTAAGTATCAGCGTCAAAAACGAAACAGTAGAGACGATTCTGAAACAAGTATTGGAAGGAACTGATATTAGCTACAAGTTCAGCGATCGTCAAATCATCGTATTCAATTCGAAAAGCGAAAAAAAGGAAAATGGCAGGGTCGATAATCCGGCACCGACATCTGTCAATGGAATAGTAATAGATGAAGCGAATCAACCCTTGGCCGGAGTTACAGTCATTGTAAAAGGTACCGGGACAGGTACAGTTTCAGATATAAACGGTCAGTTTTCGCTCAAAGTTCCACAATTGGATGCCGCATTGACATTCTCGTACATTGGCTACAAACCACAAACGATTAAAGCAACAAAGGAAACTTTAAAAATTGTGCTTGCAGACGATACCCAATTAATGGACGAGGTGGTGGTTATCGGATATGGCGTACAGAAAAAAAGTGACTTAACAGGTGCAGTTTCTTCATTAAAAGAAAAAGACTTCAATAAGGGTGTGCTTACATCACCAACTGACATGATACAAGGTCGTATTCCTGGCGTAAATATTACCACTAACGGTGGTGAGCCAGGCGCAGGTGTATCGGTTCGTGTACGTGGTGCTAACTCTATCCGTTCTGGTCAGGAACCGTTGTATGTTGTTGATGGTATTCCATTGGATATAACCGATGTACAACCAGCAGGTGCTTCAACAGCGGGCGTTGGCTCCAGTTCTACAAAAAACCCATTAAATTTTCTCAACCCTGATGACATCGAGTCTATAGATGTATTGAAAGATGCTTCTGCAACAGCAATTTATGGTTCGAGAGGGGCAAATGGAGTAGTTATAGTTACGACTAAGAAAGGGAAAGAGGGAAAAACAAATGTTTCATACTCTGCTTATGCTGGTATCTCTGAATTGCCTTCTAAATATCCGGTTTTAAACGCTAGCCAGTACAATGCTGCACGCGCTACCCTTGGATTGGCAGCTGCCAACCTTGGTTCAAACACCGATTGGCAAGACCAAATATTTCGTACAGCTTACTCACAAAACCATAGTTTATCGCTGAGCGGTGGAAATAAAAATTCCAACTATCGTGCTTCGTTAAACTATATGGATCAGGATGGTATCATTTTGAAAACCGGGATGAAAAAATACTCCGGACGTTTAAATGTATCTACCAAAACATTGAATGATCGGTTAACTATTGATGTAGGTTTAACAGCTGCTCGCACAAACGATCAACGTGCTCCGCTTGGTGAAAGCGGGGGTGTTGAAGGCGACTTATTACTTTCGGCACTTAAACTGAATCCAACCTATCCGGTTTACAATGCCGATGGAACCTACTATCAGGTATCAGACCAGGTTAGAAATCCGGTTGCTATGATCAATCTGACAAATGACAATACCCAAACAGATCGTATATTAGGCAATATTTCAGCCACTTTAAACATAATGAAGCGGTTGAATTACAAGGCAAACATGTCGGTAGATCAATCAAAAGCAACCCGTAAAGTCACTCAGGATGCTCAACTATCATATATGACCGACAAAGGTACTGCAACTATAAACAATGTTGAACTTGGGAACTCAATGATTGAAAACTACCTTACGTACGATTTCAAACTGAGCAATGCCCACAAGTTTAATCTGCTTGCCGGACAATCGTATCAGAAATTCAGAATTTATTCGTATGGAATGACCGAAACCGGTTTTGCAAAAAGTACTGTTGATAATTTAAATGAATTATTATTGGGTAAAAGCACGCAAGCAGTTGTATCCTCTGACATAACCGTTAATGAATTACAATCTTTCTTTGGTCGTGTAAATTATAATTTATTGGATAAATACCTGTTCACAGTTAATTTCCGTGCAGATGGTTCTACTAAATTTGGTAGCAACAACAAATATGGATATTTCCCATCAGCTGCAGCTGCATGGCGTATGTCTGAAGAAAATTTCATTAAACAATTAGATGTATTCAGTAACCTAAAAATGCGCTTAGGTGCGGGTATTACCGGAAATCAGGAAATCACTTCTAAAATTGCGAGCGAATCACTTGGTACAGTTACCGGTGCGGTACTGAATGGCGGATCGACTATAACTCCGGGATATACACTGATAAGAACACCAAATCCAGACATTAAATGGGAAAAAACAACCCAATATAACTGGGGAGTAGATTTTGGGGTACTAAAAGGCAGACTTAGTGGAACTGTAGATTTATTTTACAAAAATACAACTGATGTTCAAATGTATACAGCAGCTATTATGCCAACTCCATCGGCTATGGTTTGGACAAATAAAGATTTGAACATCATAAACAAAGGTCTTGAAATAGCACTGAATGGTGTAATCATTGACACCAAGGATTTTAATTGGTCTGCAAATATCAACTTTTCAAAAGTTGATAATAAAGTTGAAAATATGACCATTTCTAAATTACCTACAGGATATCCTAGTGGCCCGGGGATTACAGGAACTCCATCACAATACATTGTAAACAACGAATCGCTCGGTACTTTTTGGGGTAAGACCTTCCTGGGTTTTGACGCTGCAGGTAAAAGTATTTTTGCCAAAGATGCCAATGGAGTTGATATAGAAGGAGTAATCGGAAATGCATTACCAGATTTCACGTATAACTTTGGTACCAATGTAAGCTGGAAACAATTCGATTTAAGCCTGAACTTTAATGGAGTACAAGGTAATGATGTTTACAATAACTTAGCAAATATCATGGATCAAATGACCATGTTCGGAAGTGGTTGGAATACTACTGCTACGGCAGTGGCCTCAGGTGAAGCAACAAGCAATGTATTAAACTATTCGAGCCGTTTTATTGAAGATGGATCATACCTCCGATTATCAAACGCAACATTTGGTTACACCTTTAAACTGGCAAATCAAAAGTATATTAATCGTTTAAGAGTTTACGTTTCAGGAACAAACTTACTCACATTCACCAAATACACAGGATACGATCCTGAAGTAAACGCCACACGTTACTCGAATGGTGTGCCTGCAATGGGAATTGGTTGGACAAGTTACCCGAAAGCAAGAACCTTTACAGTTGGGGTTAATGTAGAGTTATAATAACTAATTAAAGAGACAAATTTATGAAAAAGATATATATATTTCTAGCTTTTCTTTTATTGGGTACTGCAGCTTGTACTGACTTGAAAGAAGAAGTTTTAGATGAAGTAAATGGCTCATCCATCACTTCCGACACGACGAATGTAGATATGTTGGTAGCGCCAACATATGCATTTCTGCGCGACTTGCAAAGCCGGGGTGCAGGTTGGCTGGCACAAGAAACATGTACAGATGAAGTAGTTTTTCCAACACGTGGTGCCAACTGGAATAGTGCAGATTATCGCACTATTTTCACACATGATTATACCGCATCAAACGGATATATCAAGAACACATGGAATAGTTACCTGATAGGGTTTACACGTTGTAATGTGGCTTTGTATTACATGCAAAAACTTACCCAAACCGATAAGGTGAAACAGTATATTGCTGAGGTGCGTTTTATTAGAGCTTTGGCGATGTACCAACTAAATGACTGCTTTGGTCAAATGCCTTACCGCGAATATGATGAATATGATTACTCTAAGATACCGCAACATTTGAACCGCGCACAAATAGTAGAAAAAATGATTTCGGATTTGAATGATATTATTCCAACAATGAAAGTGAAAGGTGCAGTTCCTTATGGTCGCATTACCAAAGCTGCTGCTCAACTTCTTTTAGCCAAAATTTACCTGAATTATCAGGTTTATACCGGTACTGCTCCTGCCTTTAGTGATGGAACCGGTAAATGGGCTGAAACTATTAGCTTGTGTGATGATATCATCAACGGTAAATCGGGTAGTTATGTATTGGCGGATGATTTCTGGAAGCTTTATTTATCGGATAATGCAACCTACTCTGATCAGACCGAAACCATTTTACCGATTATCTACGATTCTAAAATTGGTATTGGTGGAATTCCATGGATAAATATGACTTTGGATTATAATCAGTTCTTTGGCACGTACTTATCATCAAATATGTGGAATGGTTGCTGTACAACTCCAACTTTCGTTGCTACCTGGAATCAAACAGATCCTCGTTTTAAAGATAATCGTATGAAAAGCTCAACCGGTTTCAATTTAGGTTTCCTTATCGGACAACAATACAGTCCGGCAGGAGTAGCATTGGTAACTAAAGATGGCGGTCGTCCATTGAATTTCACAACTGATTTCAGCAACAACAATTCGTTGGAAGAACAAGGGGTACGTGTAGTTAAATATGCTCCTAACCCTACTACAGCTTATCCGGGTGCAAGTGAAAATGACTTTCAATACTACCGCCTAACTGATGCGTACCTGATGCGTGCTGAAGCTAAGTTCCGAAACAATGATGTGAATGGTGCATTGACAGATATCAACACTATTCGTGTAAAACGTGGGGTTGCAGCTTACGCATTGAGCGAATTGACTCTAGATAAAATTCTGAACGAACGTGGTTACGAGTTCTATTGGGACAATTGCCGTCGAAACGACTTGATTCGTTTCAATAAATATTGTGATGCCCGTTACGAGAAAACAACCGTAACTCCTGCTTATAAAATTTTGTTCCCTATTCCACTGACAGCGTATGATGCTGACAGAAATATGATTCAAAACCCTGGCTATCCTGCATTTCAATAATTTTTAGTCGTACTTAATTCTATAGGTAAGGGAGATTGGTTTCTCCCTTACTAGCTAAACTATTGCCTTTATTTTCCAATTAATCCACTATTTATATTCTCCACAATGAGACTAAAACACACAGTAGTACTATTTCTTTTGTTGCCATTAAGCGTCTGGGGAAGTTCCTTCAAACCGGCTCCTGCCTGGCTAAAAACAGCGGCGTTTTATCAGATATACCCACAAAGTTTCAAGGATACCGATGGTGATGGTATTGGCGACATTAACGGTATTATTTCCAAGCTCGATTATCTAAAATGGCTCGGAATTGATGCCATTTGGATGAATCCATGCTTCGAATCTTCGTATCAGGACGCCGGTTATGATGTAACCGATTTCTACCATGTAGCAAAGCGATATGGAACCAACGACGATTTGAAGCGATTATTCAGGGAAGCACATAAACGTAATATGAGAGTTTGCCTTGACCTCGTAGCCGGTCATACTTCTATTGATCATCCATGGTTTAAAGCCTCACAATCGGCAACACGCAATGAATTATCCGACCGGTATATTTGGACCAATGACTCCACAGTAAAACCAGAAAGGCATATATCCGGAAAATTTGGACGAAATGGGACATACCGAAAAAACTTTTTCGACTGTCAACCGGCATTGAATTACGGTTTCGGCGTTCCTGACCCAGCGCAACCCTGGCAATTACCCGTAACTGCCGAAGGACCGCAAAGAACCAGAAAAGAATTAATAAACATCATAGACTTTTGGATGATCATGGGTTGTGATGGTTTCAGGGTGGATATGGCTCCATCTTTAATAAAAAATGATCCTGACCGTGTGGAAACAGATAAACTTTGGGCCGAAATCCGAAATCATTTTCAGGCTAAATTTCCCGAAGGAATTCTTATTGCAGAATGGGGAAATCCTGCAAGGGCTATCAAGGCTGGTTTTATGATGGATTTCATTATTCATTTAGGTAATAACGGTTATAGCTCTTTGTTTTTCAATAAAGTAGGCACCTACCGCCACGACACATGCTATTTTAGTTTCGAAGGAAATGGAACTCCAACCAAATTTGTTGACTATTACCTGGAGCAGCTAAAAAATGTGGGTGATAGTGGTTACCTGTGCGTACCAACAGCCAATCACGATTTTCAACGCCCCAATTGCGGGACACGAAATGATGATGCACAATTGAGAACTGTTTCGGCCTTTTTGATGACCATTCCCGGTGTGCCGCTCTTCTATTACGGTGATGAAATAGGAATGAAATTCATAGATGCATTACCTAATAAAGAAGGTAGTTTATTGAGCAAAGGTAACCGGGCCGGATCGCGAACCCCGATGCAATGGGATGCCTCTGAAGGTGCCGGATTTTCAACAGCCGGTCAGGACAAATTCTATTTACCAATCGACGATTCGGCATATCGTCCCAATGTTGAAGCACAGATGGCGAACCCATCTTCGCTGTTACATTTTAATCGCAAATTATTGCAGTTAAGAAAACAATATGCGGCATTAGGAACACGAGGTGATATAAGGTTTTTATATGCCGAAGCCAACAAATACCCGCTCGTTTACGAACGCACAGCCAATGGACAACGATTTATCATCGTCATTAATCCGTATGGGAAAGCAGTACAAGCTGAATGTTCCTTTTCTGGAACTGATAAAGAGTTTAAGCCCGTTTTGGTTGATAGAACATCGCTAAAATCAGTAAAAGACAAACTGCAAATAAATGCAGATGGAGTATCGTATGGAATATTTATGGTTAACTAATAGGTTGTTTTGAGGTTGTGATTTTGAGGTTTATTTAGATTGTGTTGTTGGTTTATGTTTTTTATTGAGAAGATAACTCCGTTGAATGAAGTGGTATATAATTATACGATTGATTAATTAGATTTAGCCGTTCACTTAAGATATACGTAACTGATTTTGATAATCATTTTATTCGATGGAGTTATTTAAATTTTTCCGTTCTTTTACAATAAAACTAAGGTATATATTTCTGGCAGACAAAGCTGCCAACATATTAAAATGAAGAAAATTATATTCATATTCATTATCGGATCGTTTATCTGGATCCCGAAAATGTCTGCACAGCATCCATGGAGAGTTAGTGCAGATAGTATTATTTCTCAAAACTATTACGGAGTTTCGGTTGCCAACGGAATGATAGGTATCGTCTCTTCGCCCGAACCACTTAAAGTGAAAAATGTAATTCTTGCAGGGCTTTACGACCAATATGGCAGAGGTCGCGTGAGCAATTTTATACAGGGATTCAATTTACTGAATCTGAAACTCAACATCAACGGACGTTCGGTGAATGCCGAATCGGTAAGCAATTTTCATCAGGAGCTGGATATGAAAAAAGCCGTATTCACAACCAGTTTTGATTTAGGCAATCAGGCAACGGTGAAATACAGTTACAGTGCATTACGCCACCTACCCTACTGCGTTTTAGCAACTGTAGAAGTAACTGCCAAAAAAGGCATTACGCTTACCGCTGTCAATGTAATGGAAACGCCCGATGCATTGCGCGATGCAAAATTTACATTCAACGAAATAAATCGTAAACATATTGGAATTCAGCTAATGAGTTCTCAAGCTAAAAGTCCTACCGGAAAGCTGTCCATCTGCGCTACCACTTCTTTTGCATTTTCCGAAAAACGAGGCGAAGAGCCAAATGTAATTCATGAAATGCCCGACAATAATCTCCACCAAATGAAGTTTACAAAATCAGTGAAAGCCGGTGAAATATACCGTTTCTCGTTGGTTGGGACCACGCTCTCGTCGGTTCATTCATCCGATCCGTATAATGAAGCGGAACGATTGACTATTTTTGCACGACTCGAGGGTGTAGACCGATTGATGAAAATGCATCAATCGGCTTGGGATAAACTTTGGGCAAGTGATATCCAGATTGAAGGAGATCAGCAATCACAACAAGATATTCACAGCATGTTATACCATCTCTATTCATTCACCAGTTCGGGTTCAGGGCTATCGGTTTCGCCAATGGGTCTCTCGGGTCTGGGCTACAACGGACATGTGTTTTGGGATGCCGACACGTGGATGCTCCCTGTTCTTGCCGTGTTGCATCTCGAGCTAGCCCGTTCCATGGTGGAATATCGTTTTAATCGTTTGCAGGCAGCGCGCGATAATGCATTTGCACATGGTTACAAAGGAGCCATGTTTCCGTGGGAAAGTGCTGATAGCGGCGTGGAAGAAACACCCGTTTGGGCATTAACCGGACCATTCGAACATCATATCTCGGCCTGTGTGGCTCTCGCAGCATGGCAATACTACTGCGTAACGCAGGATGTGGAGTGGTTGCGCCAGAAAGGCTGGCCGATTATTTCCGAAACAGCTGACTTTTGGGTAAGCCGCGCCGAACGAAATGAAAAAGGCGAATACGAAATTAAAAATGTAGTGGCTTCTGACGAATGGGCCGAGAATGTAGATAATGATGCATTTACGAATGCATCGGCTCAGGTGAACTTGCGCGATGCAGTTGTGGCAGCAGCTGTATTGAAGCAGGTGCCTAAACCCGAATGGAAAATGGTAGCTGATAAACTTGTTTTCAATAAACTCCCAAATGGCGTGACACTCGAACATGCTACTTACAATGGCGAGAATATTAAACAAGCGGATGCCAATTTACTGGCTTACCCTCTTTTGGTAATCAAAGATACGGCTCAAATCAGGAAAGACCTGAATTATTACGAAGTGCGTGTACCCGAAAAAGGAACACCGGCTATGACGCAGGCTATTTTCTCACTGCTTTATGCCCGCCTCGGAAATGTAGAAAAGGCCTATCATTTTTTCGAAGATGCTTATCGCCCCAACTTGCTCCCGCCTTTTCGGGTAATTGCCGAAACAAAAGGGGGCGATAACCCTTATTTCCTAACCGGAGCAGGTGGTGTATTGCAAACCGTACTCATGGGTTTTGGAGGACTTGATATTACTCCGAAAGGAATTATACAACATAAAACAATTCTCCCAAAACACTGGAAATCGTTAGTAATAACCGGAGTCGGAAAAGATAAATCAACCGTAACGGTACGAAAATGAAACTCACCTGATTAATTTGGCACCGGCAACTATAACTGGCTGAAAAACCAAATTAAAAACTCAAAATGATTGACTGCGAAAACTTATTTGTAGCCCGAAATTTCAGGCTATAAGGTTTTTGCATGCCTTTACTGAACAAAAGCATTAAAAAACTATATAATTATTTATTAAAATCATGGACAAAACGAAGACAACCGAATTGGACAATGTAGTAGTACGTTTCTCTGGCGACTCAGGCGATGGAATGCAACTCACAGGAACACTTTTTTCAAACCTTTCGGCCATTTTAGGGAACGAAATTTCAACTTTCCCCGATTTCCCCTCGGAGATACGTGCTCCGCAAGGAACACTCGGTGGAGTTTCGGGATTTCAGGTGCATTTAGGATCAGGCAAAATCTATACTCCTGGCGATGAAGCCGATGTATTGGTGGCAATGAACCCTGCAGCGCTGAAGGTAAACGCAAAAGCCATCAAAAATGGCGGCGTGATTATTTACGATGCAGATTCATTCGAAAAATCGGACTTTGAGAAAGCCGCATTTACCTCCGAAAATCCTTTTGAAGAATTAGGAATCTCGGACAGTATTCAACTCATCCCTGCCCCACTATCATCGCTCACGCAAAGCAGTCTGGAAGGTTTCGGGTTTGATAATAAAACCGTATTGCGCAGCAAGAATATGTTTGCATTGGGATTAATTTGCTGGTTATTCAACCGTCCAATCAATCAGGCTATTCATTTCCTTACCAATAAGTTCGGCAAAAAGCCAACATTGCTTCAGGCAAATGTAAAAGTACTGACCGACGGTTTCAACTACGGCAATAATTTGCACCTGACTATCTCCACATTTGTGATTGACAAATCGCACGAAACACCTAAAGGAAAATATACCAGCATCAGCGGTAATAAAGCTACTGCCTGGGGACTAATTGCCGCTGCGCAAAAAGCCGGATTGCAACTGTTCCTAGGAAGTTACCCCATTACACCTGCCACCGACATCATGCATGAACTTACTGCCCGCAAAGATATGGGTGTGAAAGTGGTTCAGGCCGAAGATGAAATTGCAGGTATCACCACTTCGATCGGAGCTGCATTTGCCGGCAGTTTGGCTGTAACCAATACTTCTGGCCCCGGATTGGCGCTAAAATCGGAAGCTATCGGACTGGCTGTAATGGCCGAATTGCCTTTGGTAATTATTGATGTTATGCGTGGTGGTCCATCAACCGGTATGCCAACTAAAACTGAACAAACCGACCTGTTGCAAGCTCTTTACGGACGTAACGGCGAAAGCCCCGTGGTCGTGCTGGCTGCCGGAACTCCCGACTGCTGTTTCCACTACGCCTACATGGCCAGTAAAATAGCCCTGGAACACATGACTCCGGTAATACTTTTGACCGATGCATTTATCGGTAACGGAACATCGCTGTGGAAACTGCCAAAGTTAGCAGAACTTCCTATAATAAAACCAAACTATGTGAAACCAAGTATGGAAGGTTGCAAAGTAACTTCACGCGACGAAGTATCGAAAGCGCGTTACTGGAGCATACCGGGCATGGAAGGATTCGGACACCGCAACGGTGGATTGGAAAAAGATTACGAAACCGGATGCATTGCCACCGACCCATTGAACCACGAAAAAATGGTGAATGCCCGTCAGGCAAAGGTGGACTATGTAAGCAATTTCTTGCCCGAACTAAAAGTAGAAGGTGATGAAACTGCCGACATGTTAGTGATCGGTTGGGGTGGAACGCACGGACACCTGATGAGTGCAGTAATGAATATGAACAAGATTGGAAAGAGAATTGCGTTAGCACATTTCAACTACATCAATCCACTACCTAAAAATACGATAGATGTAATCCAACGATACAAAAAAGTGGTGGTGTGCGAACTGAACAGCGGACAATTTGCTACTTTCTTGCGTTCGAAAGTGCCCGGAGTGGAATTCCTTCAGTACAATAAAGTGCAGGGACAACCTTTCACCGTGGCTGAGTTGGAAGCAGATTTTAGTGAGTTGATGTAAAATTTGCGTACTAAATTTCAATATAATAGTTAACCCCAGAGGGGTTGAACCGGAATACAAAAAACTATTTTCAAATTATGGAAACAACAAAAACATTACAATATACAGTCAAAGATTTCAAAAGTGACCAGTACGTGCGCTGGTGTCCCGGCTGTGGCGACCACGCAGTGCTGAACTCATTACAGAAAGTGATGGCCGAACTGGGGGGCGCCCCTCATAACACAGTCGTCATTTCGGGTATCGGTTGTTCGTCGCGCCTGCCGTATTACATCAGCAGTTATGGCTTTCACACCATTCACGGTCGTGGAGCAGCGGTGGCAACGGGTGTAAAAGTGGCTAATCCTGAACTCTCCGTTTGGCAAATAACCGGCGATGGCGACTGCCTGGCCATTGGTGGAAATCATTTTATCCACAGTGTGCGTCGCAACGTGGATTTAAACGTCTTGCTGTTCAATAACCAAATTTACGGACTGACCAAAGGACAGTATTCACCTACTACAAAAAAAGGTTTTGTAACTAAATCATCGCCTTTCGGAACTGTGGAACGTCCCTTCCGTCCCGCCGAACTTACATTCGGTGCACGCGGCACTTTCTTTGCCCGCTTGTTGGATGTGGATCTGAAAACTGCCCAACTGTGTATGACAGCTGCTGCCAAGCACAAAGGAACTTCGGTGGTGGAATGTCTGGTGAACTGTGTTATTTTCAACGACGGCGCTCACGGCTGGCTGGCTCAAAAAGAAAACCGTGCCGAACGCATTATCGTGTTGGAACATGGCAAACCGATGATATTCGGAAAAAATCGCGACAAAGGATTGGTGCTCGACGGTTTCAACCTAAAGGTGGTGACTATCGGCGAAGGTGGCATGACCGAAAGTGATGTGCTGGTTCACAATGCTACCTGCGAAGACAGCACCCTGCATATGAAACTAGCCATAATGGAAGGTCCCGATATGCCGATTGCCATGGGTGTGATTCGCGCCGTGGAAGAAGAAACCTACAATGCAGCTGTAGAAGCCCAGATAGCCGAAGTACAAGCCAAATCGAAAGTAAAAACCTTCGACGATCTCATAGACACTTGCGAGCAGTGGGATATGTAAACTATTGAAAATAAAAAGGCCGAATGCAATCAGATTGTATTCGGCCTTTTTTATCTCTTAAACATTCTATTCATTCGTCGTTTCAACTTCCATTGGAACTTCATCGGTCGCCTCATCAGGTGAAAAAGTTGTAGAGTCCAAGGCAGTAGAATCTACTCTTAAATGTGTCACACAGCTGTAATTGCGCGAAATGTCTTCTTTCGGTTTAGTTGGGAACTTGCCACGGTATCGTGTAAGACTTTCGTCTTTCAATACTTTTTCCATAAACATACCAAATATAGGTAAGGCCGTTCGACTTCCTTGTCCGAGTTCCCCGGTACGGAAGTGTACGCAACGCTGTTCGCCACCAACCCATGCACCACCAACCAACTTAGGCGTTACACCTACAAACCAGGCATCAGAGTGATTGGATGAAGTTCCTGTTTTTCCACCAAAGTCGGTATTGTAATGGAATAGATCCCAACTCCAAAGCGCTTTTGAGGTTCCGCCCGGTTCGGTCATTCCACCTTTTAGCATTTCTGTCATCAACCAGGAAACTTCATAGGAAACTACCCGCTTTTGAACTGTTTTCTTCTCATAAATAATATTACCTTCATTATCCTCTATACGACTTACCATAATCGGATCGTGATAATTACCTTCGTTTACAATGGTGCTGTACGAATTTACCAACTCCAGCAGTGATACGTCCGACGACCCCAAACAAGTGGATGGTTTGTTTTCGAGTGGTGTTTTAATTCCCAGCAGGTACGCACATTTTATAATTTCTGGGATACCCACTATCTGTGCCACCTGCACAGCAATGGTATTGATAGATTGTGCAAACGCATTTTTAAGCGATACTTCATAACCTAAACTATAGCCGTTAGCATTTCGTGGATTCCATGACTTCTCTCCATTGCCTTCCTTATAGGTCCAGGTTACAGCTTTGTCGGTCATCTTATCACAAGGCGACATACCTTGTATCATGGCTGCAGTATAATCGAAGAGTTTAAATGTAGAACCGGGTTGACGTTTCGACTGGGCAACCTTATCATATTGCCAGAATTTAAAATCTATATCACCTACCCACGCTTTCACATTACCGGTTTCGGGCTCCATAGCCACAAAACTACTGTGCATAAAACGGTTCATATATCGAATAGAATCCATAATGCTTAGGTCCATCGT
>Ga0302287_10000659_pt1 | contig 16179 bp, 17 predicted proteins | sample III_Fen_E2_4_FD_200452 | JGI IMG/M metagenome (GOLD analysis project Ga0302287, IMG submission 200452) | Peat permafrost microbial communities from Stordalen Mire near Abisko, Sweden - III_Fen_E2_4 | ecosystem: Environmental > Terrestrial > Soil > Wetlands > Permafrost | place: Sweden: Abisko...
TTCGAGGGTTTGTACGCCGGCTTCGAACAGTTCGTAGCTTGCGATTTCAAAATCTTCAGCGGGGCAAGAACCTTGCGCCCAAAAATATATTCGTTGTTGCATGGGGCGAATTTAGAAAGTTCCAGAGACAACTAAATCCAATGAAAAATACAAGTGGAGAGTTGCAACAGCTAATCCTCACAAGGCATTTCAACGCGCATAGCTAGTGGACTACACGGTGGTGTATAAACTCCAGCAACCAAGCAGAGCTTGGGCGGGGTTATTAAGTGGAGATTTGCGACTTCTCATGCTTGAAGGATTAGACATTGCAACTCTCCACTATAGAACTCTAGCACTCTCCACTGTTTTTAAAAACTATCAAACCTTATTTCCCAATCCCAAAATCATAAGTAAACACTACGTGCAAAGTGCCGCGTTGATCGGTACGCCAAATGCGCGAGCTATCACCTAAGACTGCGGTGAGACGTTGCAAAGCTTCGAGGGTTGGGTGACCATATTCATTATGGATACCCACGAGAATGAAAGCCAAGCTTGGGTTCAGCTGCCCTACAAAAGCAAGGCTTGACGAGGTTGCAGAACCATGATGCGGCACTTGCAAAATGCTTGTGTGCAAGTCGGGTTCGAGTTGCAAAATTTCGCTCTCTTGCGCAAATCCAATATCCCCTGTATACAAGAAACTTTGCACATCATCACGAACATGCACAACAAGGCTTGCGCCGTTATCGCCAGTTTCCCGTAAGCGTGGCGGCCATATTACACGAACATGCCATGGGGAAAGATCGGGCAGAGTATCTCCGCGCACAAGTGTGTCAATCCTTATTCCATAACGTTTTGCCAAAGTTCGCACCGAATCGGTACCCCATGGGTGTGTAGTATCTAGCCCCACATGAATGCACCCAATTTTTATATGCCCCAACAGTTCCCACGCACCGCCGACATGATCGCGATGCCCATGTGAAAGTAAAAGCCAGTCCAATGAATCGATGCCGCGAACTTTCAATGAGTCTAAGATGCCCATAGAATCTGGGCCGGCATCGAATAGTACTGCGTGACTTCCTGTGCGCCAAAGGCATGCGTTCCCTTGACCCACATCAATACATTCAAGCAATGCCTTGGGGCTTGAGCTTTCGGGGCGCGTTGTCATAGGCGCTTTGCATGCACACAAAACGAATGTCGCAAACATCAAAAACGACCGCATACTACTCCCTGTTGGTTTTCGAGTACATCAAATTCTGTGGCAGAGCCATTCAATTCATGGAAGGTGGAGTTATCGCGATAATTCCACTTTTCTTTAGCCTTCTGTCCTTTGACGTTTGAATTCGCAATTTCGTTCCGTTTTTGTACATTTCTTTGAACCATGAGCATCGAAAAAAGCCTCGGCAATTGGATTAAGGCTCCCTTTGAAATAGAGAAGCCTTTTTTATCGCAGATCCCGCGTGAGGCTGCCGACTTTTTCATACTCAAATCCCGCATTCAAGAATATGACGACGGCCAAGTAATCCTCGAAGGCAACGCCGAGGGCGCTGAATTCTATGTGATGCAATCGGGTAAGGCGCAGGTTTGCGGTGAGGTCTACAAAGGCCAGTACACAGAAGTTGCCTCTCTTGAAAAGGGCTCTTGTTTTGGTGAGATGAGCTTGATTACCGATCAACCTGTCAGCAACACTGTGATTGCAGTGACAAATTGCACCGTGCTGCATATGTCAAAGCCTGATTTTGTGAAGTTTGTTTCCGACAATCCAGGCATTCTTATTTTGCTCTACAAGATTATGGCAGATCGACTGCGCAATAAAAATCTGGCTTATGCAAGCATCCTTAAAACAAGCTTGATGGGACATGGGCATGTGTTGCCTTTGATTGATCTTGCGCAATCCTTTGAAAAGAGTCGCTACACCGCAACCGTTTTTGTGAATAACGACAACGAGGGTGGGTTCATTGCATTCCGCGAAGGGCATTTGTTCTGCGCGCAGCTTGGCAAGCTGGGTGGCCCCGATGCCATTGAGCGCGTTTTAGGTTGGGGCGACGACGTGTTTTTCCGCGTAGACGAAACGCAGCTTCCCGAAAAGGGTAATATCACCGCAGATGCGAATACTACAAGTATCATTCTCGACGCACTCCGCAATATCGACGAGCGCGGAATTCGCAAATAAGCATATCGTAAGAATAAGCATCTCGTAAGTAATCCATACATTTCCGCTTACGCACGCCACGGCCTTTGAAAGTCCTTAGGCTAAACCGTTCACCAACTCACGCAAAGGCAAAAGCGTTTGTCCAGTATGCATTGACTGCACCCAAAGAACGGCGTCGATCTAGAAACGAATAAATCAGTTAGGCGATCGTGAACATTTTTACGCGCTGCTCTAAGCTTTGCGAAGCCTTGTGCAGATCTTGAGAATTTTCTTGCACGGTTAGCGCTAATTCGTTCACACCCTTGATCGCAACGTTCATTCCCTGCACATTTCTAGTGATTTCATCGAGACCCTTTGCAGACTCACCTAAACTACGCGACACGTGCCCAGCTTCTTCGCTAACTCGTGCAACATGTTTTGCTACGTCTTGCACAGTTACCGTCTGCTCTTCAACCGAAGCTGCGATATGGTGCGAAATTTCATTCACCTCTTTTACAATTCCATTCACGCGGTTAATCGCATCAATGGCTTCTTGACTGCGCAGACGAATATCGCCAACACGTTCACCCACCCCGTTGGATGCGTCTGCACTTTGACGCGCCAAATTTTTAACCTCGCCAGCAACCACGGTAAAGCCTTTGCCAGCCTCACCTGCAGTGGCAGCCTCAATTGTTGCATTCAATGCAAGCAATCGAGTTTGTGAACTAATTCCTTGAATCACTTCAACAACCTTTGAGACTTCTTGAGCAGAGTGCTGCATCGCAATCATCGTCTCGCTGGTTCGTAACACCTCGCGTTCTGCATCGGCTGCAAATCCAGATTCTCGTTGTGTATTTCGTGCATCCTCTGCAAATGAAGCATTCAATTCTTCTACTGCACAAGCCACCTGTGCCACGCTTTGCGACATGGTTTTAACGCTCTCTGCAATGTTGTTAACACTACCATTTGCTTGGATCGATGCTGAAGCCACCATGCTTGATTGAGCATTCATTTCTTCTGTGGTCGCTGCGAGCGATGCAACTACGTTATTCATGTTGTTCGACGATTGCGTAACCGTCACCGACAAACCTCGCACTTCTTTGATAATATCTGCGAGACGCTCCATGAAGTCATCAAATGATTTTCCCAAAGCTCCCAATTCATCGCCAGAACCTTCATTTGCTCGCGTAGTCAAATCCCCAGAAGCACCACGCGCAAAGCATTGCGAAAAGGCGACGAGACGTAGCACCACTAATTTTCGGATCACCATCGACATGACGAGACCCAACAGAATTGCCGTGATAATGGAAACGACCACAATCGTTTTGCCCAATGTAAACGCAGTCGCAAGCAAGTCATCGGAATAAATCGTGGCACAAACATACCAAGGAACACTCTTCAATTTTGCAAAGGCTTGGTACTTGCTCCGACCTTTCCAATCGTACTCAATAAAGCCCACACCGCTAGGCTCGTGCAACGTTTGAATCACAAAATTATTGGCGCTCACATTTTTGAGCAAAGTTCCTGTATCTGGATGCGCAATAACAATTCCGCGATCATCGATCACATAAGGGTAGCCTTCTTTTCCAAATTTTCGTGCGGTGATAAATTTCCCAGAATAGTGTTTCATGTCCACAGCATAGGCAAGCGTAGCACAGCGAATCCCACTGGCATCTAGGATTGGAGCCGCGATCACAAACACAGGATCACCGCTTACCGGGCTTCGATTCAAATGTTTCTCAAGTGAAAATGTTTGCCCTTGCTGTATGTCATTCCAAAATTGCCAACCCTTCACATCGATGCCCACGGAAGCCCCTAGCGCGGCTGCAATGATTTTCCCTTGGTTGTCTACAACCATCACATTTTCTAATACAGAATCTTTAGCCTGAATCTTTCTCATGACTTCAGAAAGTGAAGAAGCCTCGCCATTGCTTACGGCAAAAGCAAGACCTTTGTCTTCGGCATGAAGTTGAATATCAAGACTTAATTTTTCAATCCACCATTCGGTATTACGCACAATTTCTTGTGTGCTATTCTCTAAGTTGTCACGCTGCATCGCCAGCACTTCGCTCTTGATCTGAACAAAGGCGACAACGGCTAGCACAGCAAACGCAATAAACGTCAGCGCTAAAAGCAGTGCATTAATTTTACGAGCCAATGGCCACGAATTGGTAATTTGCAACAGTTTCATATGCCAGTATTTTACACTAGAACGTGAAAAAAAGCACTGTTTTTGTATCCGTGTGTATTTCTGGCGATCACAACAAGAGTGATAAACAACGTCGCCGTTGCAAAACGACTAGTTATCGATGTCTTTTATCTTTATTTCACAAGCTTAGCGGCATCACCGTGGAGTTCTGTCCAAGGCAAGCCCCACTTACCGATCTCAGCCATGAATGGATCTGGATCAAACTGTTCCATATTAAACACGCCCTTTCCGCGCCATTTGTTGGTAAGCATCATGGAAGCACCAAGCATGGCAGGAACGCCTGTGGTGTAAGCGATTGCTTGGCCACCCACTTCTTTAAAGCATTCTGCATGATCACAGACATTGTACACAAAGTAGGTTTTGGGCTTTCCATCTTTTTGGCCAGTAACTTGGCATCCGATACAGGTTTTGCCACTGTAGCCTTCGCCGAGGCTCGATGGTTCGGGCAAAAGCGCTTTTAAAAATTCGAGAGGAATCACATCTTGACCTTGAAACTTGATCGGCTTGATGCTTGTCATGCCAATGTTCTGCAACACATCGAGATGCTTGATGTAATTATCACCAAAGGTCATCCAGAAGCGGGCTTGCTTGAGTTCAGAGAAATGCTTCACTAACGATTCTAGCTCTTCATGGAACAACACATAGGAACCGCGCGTTGCAACTTCAGGATAGTCCACATCTTGCTTTATCGATAGCGGTGGAATCTCGACCCATTGGCCATCCTTGTAATAGCGGCCGTTCTGAGTAATTTCGCGGATGTTGATTTCGGGATTAAAATTAGTGGCAAAAGCTTTGCCGTGGTCGCCGTTGTTGCAATCCACAATGTCGAGAGTATCCATGCGATCGAAGTAATGCTTCTTCGCATAGGCGGTATACACATTGGTCATGCCAGGATCAAAGCCCGAACCCAAGAGCGCCATGATGCCTGCATCTTTAAAGCGTTCTTGATAAGCCCACTGCCACGAATATTCAAAGTGCGCGACATCCTTTGGCTCATAGTTCGCTGTATCCAAGTAGTCCACACCTGTGGCTAAACACGCATCCATGATTGCAAGGTCTTGATATGGCAGCGCGATATTGAGCACCAACTTGGGCTTAAAGTCTTTGATCAAAGCGACGACTTCTGCGGAATTATCTGCATCAACTTTCGCGGTATGCACAGGAATATTCTTCACGTCAGCAGCGATCGCATCGCATTTAGACTTTGTGCGACTCGCGAGCAAAATCTCACCAAACACTTCGCTGTTTTGTGCGCATTTTTTTACCACGACATTGCTAACGCCGCCAGCACCGATGATCAAAACCTTATCTGACATGAATACCTCGAAGGGGGTGAACTATTGGCGGCAAAGATAGGAAATGAGGGAAGGGCGCTTATTTCAGGAATAGTGCAAAATCGGGAAGAACTCGCTACGCATTCCGATTTGGATTGAGGTGCTTGAGTCCCCATTGTTTCAGCGCATCCATGACCCCATGTAAATCGCAACCAATCGGAGTCAAATGATATTCGTATCGGTCTGGATTGTTCTGGTACAAAGAACGTTCAACAAGACTCATGGACTCAAGCCGTTTCAAGCGTTCCGTAAGAATGTTGGTGGTAATCTTTTCGGGAGATTCCAAAAATTCACCGAATTTTGTTTTGCCAAGAATCAAATCGCGCACCACCACCATGGTCCACTTATCTCCCAAAATATCAAGGGTTCCAGCCACTGGACACTTCGAGCGCGTAGTCAAATTCGTCACAAATTTTTGCTTGGACATTCGCTCAATGTAAAATAGTGGCTTGCATTTTACAAGTGACTTAGGTAGATTATAGTAACTTGCATTTTGCAAGTCACATTCATGGAGAAATAATGGCAAATTATAAGCTCGTCGAATTTGGTGAATTCGCACAAATTACCGACAAAACGTTCTTACGCGAAGCCCTTGGGCTCACGGGCTCCGAAATCTCCATCACCAATATTGCTGCGGGGCAAGGCGCATCTTATGCTCACACCCACAAGCAAAACGAAGAGGTGTACCTTGTCTTTGCAGGCGAAGGCACCTTCTTTATGGATGGCGAAGAATTCCCCATAAGCACCGGATCAGTGCTACGCGTTGACCCCCAAGGCGAGCGTGCCTGGAAAGCAGGGGTAAATGGATTATCGTTCTTTTGCATCCAAACGAAACAAAGCTCCCTTGAACAGGCATCGCGCAATGACGGAGCAAAGGGCAACAGCAAGGCGTCATGGATGTAAGCAACACAAGCGAAACAACAAATACCGCTTTCTGAAAACGTACAAAGTGCTTTCTAGGAGAAAGAATATTGGGCCAAGCCTTTTGCAAATGAGTTATCTTCACAGAACCTTTCTTAGGAGATAACCATGAAAACATTCCATTCGATTATTTCTCTCACTGCAGCACTATCTTTGGCCTTAGTTGGCTGTGGCTCTAGCACTACTGCAGTCTCGATATCATCAACAAACAACACTAGCTCCGTAGCTGGCAGTAGTTCCGTGCTCGCGAGCTCGGGTGCAACAAGCTCCACAACTCGTAGCTCGGGCGCATCGAGCACAACGCAAACGGTTTCTTCAAGCAGTGTGGCCGTGGTTCCTTTCACGCTTTCTCCAGTGGGTAATTATCTCGGCTATCGCTACCCTAAAGCAACCGGAGCAAACCCAGCGTTCGCGTTAAAGATTCTGAGCAACGATACAGCAATCTCTTGCGATACCGACTTGAAGAATTCAGACTCGACATTGCGTGTAGCAAATTGCATTAACAACACAGCAACAGGCTCTTGGATGGATACTTCTGCATACACGCTGAATAAGCATCAAATCCGATTCACCTCTATGCTGTACCTAACCTATAGCTGGAACAACTTCATTTACTTTAAGGACAACGGCGTACTGCATATCGCAACAAGCGCGGGTATTTATTCTGGCACAAGCTCCACCATCGTTGGCACATGGTCTTCACCATTCACGACAGCGGTTTCATCCACAACAATTTTCAATGCAGATAAGACGTTCTCGTTCTCCCTAGGAAGCCTCAACAACGACGGCACCTACGTGGTGAAGGGCGACACACTTCTTACCACCTATACGGGTTCTACGTCTGCTGATACAGTTCGCTTCCGCATTGAAGACGGTCAGCTGATGACTTGGAGCATCGGTGATGATTACGTGCTTGAACCACGATAATTGATGCAACAAGCATTATGCAAGGGGGCGGCTAGGCTGCCTCCTTTTTTTGTGGGTGAATCACATCATCAATATGTAACACAAGTGATTACCGAAAAGCTAACAGTCCCTCTATCCATATAGCTTTGCGGCTGCTTAATTGTAACTTATTCAACGAAAATCAGGTCTCAAAAAATAGACTCGCATTGTTATTAAAAATCGGATATGATAAGCGAACGAAATACAGTGCAGGGGTTGAGTGTTTCAGAAATGCATAAGGATGCAAACAACGTAAGGATGCTATATGGCCAACACAACAGAAGATTTTGAATCGCTTTTGGTGCAGCGCTCTTTGACTGATGCGCAACTTTTGGAAGCGGCAGAGAAAGCTGAGGATTATCGGATCTTGCCCGATGTCACAGTACTTAAGATTGGTGGACAAAGTGTAATCGATCGTGGGCGCGCTGCGGTGTATCCTCTCATCGATGAAATTGTTGCTGCGCGGCAAAGTCACAAGATGCTGATTGGCACGGGTGCAGGCACGCGGGCACGCCATCTCTACTCCATTGCGGCGGGCCTGAATTTGCCTGCGGGCGTTCTTTCGCAACTGGGCGCTACGGTCGCCGACCAGAACGCATCCATGCTTGGCCAGCTCCTTGCAAAGTATGGAATCAATACGGTCGATGGCGCAGGGCTCACCGCAGTTCCACTTTATCTCTCTGAAGTTCATGCAGCAGTCTTTAGCGGCATGCCTCCTTACAAGCTTTGGATGCGCCCTGCGGCAGAGGGTGTTATTCCTCCTTACCGCACCGATGCGGGTTGCTTCTTGGTTGCAGAACAGTTTGGATGCAAGGCCATGATCTACGTGAAAGATGAAAACGGCCTCTACACAGGCAACCCTAAGACCTCCAAAAATCCCACCTTCATTCCAAAAATTTCTGTGGATGAAATGAAGAAGCAAGGCCTGCAAGATTCCATTCTTGAATTCCCTGTGCTCGATCTTTTGCAAACCTCACGCCATATCCATCAGGTGCAAATTGTGAATGGCCTTGTTCCTGGAAACTTAACCCGTGCGCTCGCTGGCGAGCATGTCGGCACCATCATCACGGCAAACTGAGGGATTCATCATGATCAACACTTTGAATAACATCAAGCATATTGCGTCTCCTCTTGCTGCACAGACTCTGCAAGACCGTTCGCTCACGAGCCCTGTGGCCAGTGGGCGCCCCATCAAGCTTCTACCTTGGTTGCAGGTCGTCAAAATTGGTGGACGCTCCATCATGGATCGCGGTCGCGACGCCATTCTTCCCATTGTCGAAGAGATTCGCCATCTGCTTCCCGAACATCGCCTTCTCATTCTCACGGGTGCAGGAGTTCGCGCACGACACGTGTTCGGAGTAGGGCTAGACCTTGGTCTCCCCGTGGGTTCTCTGGCAACTCTCGCCGCAAGCGAAGCTGGGCAGAACGGGCACATTCTCGCATCGCTGTTAGCAGCCGATGGCGTGTCCTATATCGAGCATGACACCATCTCAAACCAATTGTCCACTCACCTTGCAGCCTCTCGTGCCGTGATTGGTAGTGGCTTTCCTCCTTACCATCATCACGAATTTCCAGGTTCACGCATTCCAACTCATAGAGCCGATACGGGAGCGTTCTTGCTGGCCGATGCATTTGGTGCAGCAGGCTTGACCATCGTGGAAGATGTGGATGGAATCTTCACCAAGGACCCGAATGGTCCAGACGGAAGCAAGGCCGAGTTGCTCAAGGAAACCAACTTCACCGACTTAGCAAAATTTTCGGGAACACTCCCGATTGATCGCGCATTGGTGGACGTCATGGCGTATGCACGAAATTTGGAAAGTGTGCAGATCGTCAATGGCTTGGTTCCTGGCCGCCTTACAGCTGCCTTGCGCGGCCAGCATGTGGGCACGGTAATCCACACGGGCGCTCATAACGCTTAGGGAAATTTGGGATGAGTCTTTCCGTGAATTCATTGCACCACGGTTTACCGTGCATTATATGAGCCAGCCACCCGAATGGGTGGGCAACCTCATGTCGCAACGAATGTTGTACAATCTGATGACTCATACTGTATTTCTCTTCAACGCAAAAACAGTAGGTCTTCGGGCGGCAAGCAATAGCACTTGTATTGGGTCTGTGAATCCATTTGTGACGAGATCGCATGGTTGACAGATATCTCGCGTTGAAGCGGTTGCAACATCGCTGTTGTTTGCGCAAAGTCAAGAGTGAGATATTCCGTGTGTGAAAACGGAGTGCTGGCAAAAGGCTTCACCAAAAAAGGGAACGTGTTGCTGTTTTTTCCTACTTCGCCGGGAACGATATGATGTGCGCGAATTCCCACATGCTGCAAATCATCGGGAACAGAAACCGCTGTATCTAGTTCTATGCCCCAAGAGGGAACGTGAATTTTTCTATCGCCAATCTTAACGGCCACGGCAATATTCTTGCAGCCCGTGAGCTTAGCTGCAGCAAGGGATCCCGGGTTTCGAAATAATTCATCGGTGGAACCGGAGGCCACCACGCGTCCTTCATCCAAAATCTCCATGCGACGGCAATTGCGGTATACTTCATCGCGGTTATGGGACACAAAAAGAACTGTTCCATGGTAGTCCGCTAAAATCTCGCGCAGTTCATGTTCAATCTGATTGCGAAGAAAATTATCGAGTGCTGAAAAAGGCTCGTCGAGCATCACGATCTGCGGATTCATCATGAGAATTCTCGCCAATGCAACACGCTGTTGCTGACCCCCACTCAATTGAGCTGGCAAACGACCTGCGAGAGCTCCAATGCTTAAGCGCACAAGCATTTGTTCCACCCGATTTTGCTTTTCAATTCCCTTGGTATTCTTCAAGACAATTTCCAGATTCTGGCGAACGGTCATGGTGGGAAATAGCGCATAGGTTTGAAACAAATACCCTGCGTTGCGCGCTTGTGGCGGCAAGCAAATTCTCTTTGAGGAATCAAAGACGGTTTTCCCGTTAATGATAATCACGCCTTCATCGGGCTTTTCAATTCCTGCAATACATTTCAAGGTCATGCTCTTGCCACAACCCGAAGAGCCAAGCACGCCAACCCAGTCGTGATCTGCCTCTAGCGACACTTGCAGCGTAAAGTTTGCCAAGCTTTTCTTAATGTCGACGTAAATGCTCATGACCTGATCTTCCAAATAAATTGACAGCAAAAACCATGGCGAAAGAAATCGCAACGATGATCAAGACCCAAATTTTGGCCTGCGCCATATCGCCACCGTCGGCAGCAAAAAAGATGGCCACGGGAATTGTCTGTGTTCGGCCAGGAATATTTCCGGCCACCATCAATGTGGCTCCAAATTCGCCCAGTGCACGCGCAAAGCCCAGAACAGTACCGGCCACCGCACCAGGCCAAGCAATGGGCAACTGGATTTTAAAGAAGATCAAAACATCCGATAGTCCTAATGTTTTTGCGGCTTGTACAAGAGTCGGATCGATCTGTTCTAGCGAACCTCGGAAAGTCCTGTACACCAGCGGAAACGAAACCACTGTTGCCGCAATGACGGTGGCTTCCCACGAAAATACCACGCGCATTCCGAGGTCGAGCAAGAATTTTCCGACGGGACTATTTCTTCCAAAAATCAGCAGCAAAAAAAAGCCAACAACGGTAGGTGGAAGCACCATTGGCAAAATCAGAATCCCATCGAGCAAAGCCTTGACTCGCCCATGCAATCCGACGATCAGCCTTGCAGCAATAATTCCCAGCACAAAAGCGATCGCCGTTGCAGTGAACGACGTCTTCAAAGAAATGACGAGGGGACTCCAATCCACAATATCTCCTACTTTACAACGAAGCTGTATTTCTTAAATACGGTGCTCGCGGTTGGACTCGACAACCAAGCCAAAAAGTCCTTGGCCACTTTGGGCTGTGCGCTTGCCTTCACGATTGCTGCTGGGTACACGATTGGTGAGTGAATTCCAGGCGCGGCAGTAGCCACTACTGTGACCTTGGTGGAAATGATGGCATCGGTTGCATATACAATACCCGCATCAACTTCGCCCATTTCAACATACGTCAACACTTGCCGAACATCTTTGGCATAAACGCTTTTCGCTTTAATGACATCGAGTATCCCTAACTTTTTGAAGATCTCTTCGGAATATTGTCCAACCGGTACACTCGCTGGCTCACCCAAGGCAATCTGCTTGACCTTTGCTCCCGCAAGGTCTTCAAACTTTGTCACTTGAGCCTTGCTGTCCTTGGGCACAATGAGCACAACTTGATTTTCCAAAATGTCTTTGCGCGTATTTGATAAAATCAGTCCCTGCTGTTCGAGGGCATTCATTTGCTTGGGCGCAGCAGAGATAAATAAATCTACAGGAGCTCCTTGCTCAATTTGTTTTTGCAATGCGCCCGATGATCCGAAGGTCGGAGTCACTTTCACACTTGAGTCCACCTTCTGATAGGCGACAATAAGCTCCTTCATTGCATCAGTAAGGCTTGCGGCCGCAGAGACAATAATCTCGGTCTTCGCAGTAGCAGCGTGAACGTTCACAAACAAGAATGCGCTCGCCATGAACATGGTGATTTTTTTCATTGGGATCTCCTTATGGGGTTAAATCAACGAGCCAAGTCGATGAATTTTATCAAGGAATTCATAGCCTGTTTTGACACAAATCATCCTGTGTTTCAAGATTACCCACTTTACCGATTGAATACAATCTAGGCTACCCATGCGACCTTGATATTTACGCATAAAAACACTACCAATCGGTAAGATATCTAAGCCTGTATTTTCAATATGCAAGTAAAGGCATATTCGTTGAATTTGACTTTTCCATTACATCCTCTAATCCCTTCAATTGCAAGCTGCTGTCCGCAACACGAGATACATCAAGGTAATGTCGTGTTGCAAGAATCGTCGTGAGTCCAACACGCTCATGCAGCTTCTTGAGTTCATCGAGTAAACGCGTACGAAGATCCCAATCCAATTCACAAAAGGGTTGATCGATCAGCAGCAGCTGTGGACGACTCGCCAAAGCCTGCGCAATGGAAACCTTTGCTCTGCACTTTGCAGGAAGTGTGCAGAGTCGGCTTCTCTTTACCGCAGTAAGGCTCGTGAGTTCTAGAATTTGTTGAACCCACTCCACATTATTTCGATCCGACAGGCGTAGCGATGCAAAAAGACTATCCTCAACCGTTGTGTTTCGAGGCAATGTCAAATCTTGATCATGCTGGAGGAACACAGAAGAACGTTGCTGTGGCGGCAAGCAAATTCCTGCAACACTATCAAACCAAATTTTTCCATCAACTTCTAAAAAGCCTTCATCTGGCCGAGCTGTGCCCGCTAAGGTTCGCAGCGCAAAACTTTTTCCAGATCCTTGAGGCCCAATGATTGCAAGGAGCTCACCGGGCTTCACTTCAAATTCAATCACTAAATCTTGCAAGCCATATTCAGTTTTGATTTGCTTACGAATACCCATTTTCAAACTATGCTGCATAATTTTCTCCGCTAATTATTTCTTGCCAAAATGACATGATCGGGTTCGAACCATGCTGTGAATTCTTCGCCCACACGTGGATCCATATTCTGCCAAGTATCAATGGGAACAAGGGCAGTCAAGGTTCGCAGCCCTGCAATTTCAAGCGTTGCAAGCGCATAGTCTTCGTCGACAACACCACGAGTTAATACGCCCTTGATTCGATTAATTGGACCCTTGGATAACTTTGGTCGGTGATCGGGACGAGTGAGCGTTAGACATGTCGCTTTGGTTAAGGTGGTAACTTCTACTCCCATATCCAATCCCATTTCGCGAACGGTTGACCGTGTAACCCTTGCTGTGACGATTGCTAAATCAGCCACCATGACATCAACCCATGCCTGAGTTTTGTCGCCCCAAATTCGCTCGATAGTTCCGTGCAATTGATTACGTGCGCTGGTATTCATGGATAAGCGACGCATGAAACTTTCCACATCGCGCAATTGTTGCTGTTGCGACGTCTGTAGCGAAGCCATGAAACGAGCGTGCCGATCACACAGCGTGTTATATTGAAAGAGAATTTTTTCGCCCAGCGGAGTAAGGCTTGTGGCACCCCCTGTGGCTCCGCCCTGCACGCTCTCTACCAAAGGGCCTTCAGCAGCATTCCCCATAGCATCTAGCCATGACCAAGCCGTCTTATAGCTCACCTTCATCGCCTCTGCAGCAGCGGTGAGCGTTCCGCTTTTTTGAATCTCTTGCAAGAGCTTCATTCGACTTTCGTCTAAATAACCGTGCCCCGCGTGTACACTTAGGTTGCAAAGAAACTCAGGCGTTTCAGCCATCGCATCGGTCTTTTGATTCATCTTCTACCTCGATGAATCTATAAGCGAATCGTATGCCGACACGCAATCATGGAAAACGAAAGTAAAACGCACGTTCCCGTTAATGAATTCACTACCGAACGGTAACGTCTACGCTTCTTGAGACATTGTTGTGGGATGTTCGGATTCGCAACCCGTACAGCTAAGATCTAAAAGAAGCGAGCGATTGAATAGACTCTGCCTTGGAACGGGGTACGAGGCATTCTTGTATTGCATCGTTTTCCATCGCTCTAAGCAATCTATAGGTAAATCATGAAAGATTGCAGCCTGAATAATTAGATCAAGATATTCTTTGCTCGGAAGTTGTGACTCACCTTGATAGCACTTCTTGTAGGTAAGAACAAAGTGCTTTTTCCCTGTTAGGTCTTCGATGATCGTGGGAAAGTGGAAGTATGCTCCCGTTCCATCAAGACGCACATCTTGCCATGAGTCTAGTCGATCCCAATCGCTTTTAGTCAACTTATAGATGACTCCGTAAACGATTTTCCCTGGCGAAGGAATTACGGTTTCTTGCGCACCATCCCAAACTCTAGAATTGCCAAAAAAATTTACCTCGTGATCTGGGAGTTTGGCTAAAGCAACAAATTCGGGATGAGTGCAGCGCGCATGAATTTGATTGGGATTCATGTTAGAGCCATAAGCAAAATAAAGCCAATGAGTTTTCTTTTCTTGCTCAATCATGTCGTTACTTCCTACGCTGGTTTGTGAGATACGGAAATTTGAAGACCACGTCCATCTTCTAAGGTCTTCGTATCGGCGCACAGCTTGAGTCGTTCTAACTCTGTGGGCATCCAGCGAGGCATGTGGTCACAAAAAATATCTAGTCGCTGAAACAATTTTTCCCCCAAAATGGGAATCAAAATATTTCTGGAAGGATGACCAGAATTGCATTTCAAAATCTCTTGCAAATCAATCTGGTATACACCATCTCGGATATCGCCCACTAACTGTGGCTCATGGTCTGGTTTCGTTGGTGGCTTTTGATACACTTCAATCGATTCTAATTCTTTGGCAGTAGCCACTTCATCGAGCATATCGAGTGCAAGCCCTGTAGCTGTCCACACCGAAAAGCCGATATCTTTAAGCATTGCACCCGTAGCTCCCTTGAGTTCTCCCGTCAAGATGCTTGTGCAGTCTTCGAGCTGCGCGAAGATGGCTTCTAACTTACTTCGTACTGCGCGAATACCCATCTCCTGATGTAATGCAAAAGGAATCACCTGCAGCTTCACCCAAAGGCCAGAGACGCATTCAAAAAGTTCAATGTTTCCTGGCTCATGTAGGCCTATTAAGCCTCCGCTTTGATTCACCAACGTTGCAATTTTCATTGTCTCTCCACTGCGATTGAGTTCGTATTTAGAACCCGTGCTTCTTCCCTTTGATAGATTCAATATCAATGCGAACCACGGCGGTATGCTTTAGGTTCGCTTCGGGGTAAGTGAACTTCTTGTCAGTAAATCCCGCGACAATTTGATCGAGTACTTTAATTCGTTCCACCGCATCTTCCACAAATACAGCGCTCCCAAGGCCAATCACGGTGCGGTGCTTGGCTTCAAAGTCACAAGCAACATCGCTTTCGATAATTCCTTGATCCACCGAAATTTCAAAGCAAACTTTGTTGTTGCGCTTTAGAATTTCGATTTTGGTGCCCACTTTCGACGAATGGAAATACAATGCTGAGTCGATATATGTATAGAACACAGGCACCAAAAATGGAATGTTATTGTCGGCAAGGGCAAGATGCATTACCTTCGCAGAGTTCATAATAGCATCCATCTCTGCGCGATCCGTAATCTCGCGATCCTTGCGCCGCATGCATCCGTGTGGGTGGCCTTCGGTTGGTCCTAACATGAGAACTCCTGTGAAGTAAAATTCATTTGAATAGAAAGAAACCGTTGGGACGCAACAAGGGAGAATGAAATCGTGCCTTTCAGGAAAAGCACAGAGACAACATCATCCCAACGGTTTCCAAGAAAAATTGCACGCAAAAAAGAGCAGGCCGATTCATAATTACAGTCACACGTTTATGCTTGAACCGGCCTACTCACGCTTGGTTTACTACCAGACGTTTAAGCTCCATTCGCGAACGTTTTTCACTTCCATGTCGTTAAAGAGCGCGTTGGCCATGGCTTCCGCAAGCCAAGTAGCACCTGCGTAGCCAACGATCGGATAGCGGTACAAGCCGGCGCGATCATAGGTTGGAAACCCTACACGCACCATGGGAATCTTGTAGTCAATAGAAATGAAGCGCCCCTTGGAATGACCTAGGATCAAATCAAGTTCAAGCTCACCACTCTTGATACGACTTTCTAATTCCCAGAAATCGGCATTCGTGATAATTTTCATATCGTAG
>Ga0302287_10000665_pt1 | contig 16067 bp, 13 predicted proteins | sample III_Fen_E2_4_FD_200452 | JGI IMG/M metagenome (GOLD analysis project Ga0302287, IMG submission 200452) | Peat permafrost microbial communities from Stordalen Mire near Abisko, Sweden - III_Fen_E2_4 | ecosystem: Environmental > Terrestrial > Soil > Wetlands > Permafrost | place: Sweden: Abisko...
TCCCATGACGTCGATCACGCTTCGCATGGTCGTCGAGGCGATAGAAGGTGACAAGCCATTCTTCAAGCCGTCGGGTGTTATCGAACGAGTGTTTGTGGCTCAAGAGCGAGCAGCAAAGAAGGGTGTGTCTCTCATTGATCAGGCGCTTCATGATGCAGAAGTAAATTGGCGCCACGAACTCGAACAGACGACGATGCAGCAAGTTGTGAGTGGTGCACTAGCAGAGGCGATTAAATAACATGCGACTACGCAACGAAGCATTGCGTGCCGAGTGGCGCAGTATTCGTACGCACCGCATCTTACTCGTATCAATCATCGTCATGCTCCTGATTCCCATCATGTACGGAGGTTTCTTTCTGGGATCCATCTGGGATCCATACGGCAACACGTCGCACCTCCCTGTCGCAATCGTCAATGACGACGAAGGCGCCGAGTTAGACGGAAAGGTGCTGCGTATAGGCGATGACCTTATCGATAATCTCAAATCAAATCATGACATGGGCTGGCAATTTGTATCTGCCGACCAGGCGCGTAAGGGTATCGACGACGGTACTTACTATATGTCGTTGACAATTCCAAAAGACTTTTCACAGCACGCAACAAGTGTTTCGAGTACTAATCCAACCAAAAGCACGGTGAAGTATACGCTCACACCGGCTCGTAACTATGTGGCCTCGCTTCTTACGAAGCAGGCAGCCCAACAAATCGCGCAGACCGTCTCAACCAATGTTAGCAAGGCGTATATCGCTGCTATATTCGAACATATTGCGACTCTACAGTCGGGCATGAAAGAGGCAGCGAGTGGTGCGGCAAGTCTTTCGACAGGCAGTCAGTCAGTATCTAATGGTATAAACTCCTATACCGCTGGAGTCTCACAATTACAGGCAGGCCAAGTATCGCTCGATGCTGGCATAACTGAGATTTCGTCTGGGTCACAGTCACTCAAAAGCGGTCTTGTGAGTCTCAGCGGGGGTCTCCCTTCATCAAGTGAAATTTCGCAAATGAAGACGGGCATTCTGTCCATCCAGCAAGGACTTTCGTCACTCTATGCCGCAGTCCAACATCCTGATGCGACACTTGTAGCTCAGCAGAATCTTGTCATGGCAGATGCGACGTCATTGCAGCAGAAGCTAGTTTCCTATGAATCAGCCATGACGACTGCACAATCGAGCATTGGCGCATTGCAGACAGCAATCGCGTCAAGCCAGACTACCGCAGTAGTCAATGCACAGGACATGCTCACAGTTGTAGGCACATCGGGTGATGTCGCATCGCAGTCGGCGAGTCTCTTGACGCATCTATCGACATTGACGACGATGCTTGCCTCGCAACAGGCGACATTAGCGACGAGTGTCGGTTCACTTAATACTGGCATGATGACGCTTGCGCCGAGTTTAACTATGTCGCTTGATGGGTTCACGACGATATCGCAAGGTACGTCACAACTACTCGGCGGTGCGACGCGACTCTCGGCTGGCTCGACTACTGCCCTCAGCGGAAGTCAACAACTAGTCGCAGGGTCAGCTAAGCTTACTGCGTCATCGGCTGCATTGGTCGATGGGGCTGCGCAGGTTGCGTCGGGTAGCGCGCAGTTATCGACTGCGCTGAGTGACGCGTCGTCACAGCTCGCTCTGCAACCTACATCCGAGGCAACGGTTGAACAGATTGCATCACCCGTGACTACCAGCAAAACAGAGAAGGGTGATGTGCCAAACTATGGGTATGCACTTTCTCCCTATGTGTTGTCGCTTGGCCTGTTTGTCGGTGCGCTTGTCTTCAATGTGATTTATCCCGTTCGTCGTTTTTTCACTAAGCCGAAGAATGCATGGTCGTGGTGGGTTGCCAAGATGTCAATCGCGGGTGCCGTCGCCGTCGGACAGGCGCTCGTACTGGGCGCAATTATGGTGTATGGACTTGGGTTGCATCCTGATAATCCTGGACAGTTCGCACTTCTCAGCATAGTGACCTCGCTGACCTATATGTCTATCGTGACACTTCTTGCAATCGCACTCGACAATGTCGGACGGTTTATCGCGATGTTGCTACTTGTACTTCAGCTTGGTTCGGCAGAAGGGGTATTCCCGATTGTGTTGTCGCCGGCATTCTTCCAAGCCGTCCACCCATTTGTCCCGATGACCTATTCGATCTACGCCTATCGCGAAGCGATATCCTCGGGAGTAGGTAGTAATGTCTACTGGAGCAATCTCGCGGTACTCATTGCGATAACGATAGGCGCAAACGCACTCATGGTCCTCTTCTTTAGGATCCATGGCATGCGCCACTTCAGGCACGAGTCAATCGATGATGCTCAGTAATTTGTCCAGAAGGTGACGAGTTGCAGCACGAGGATGATACCTCCCCCCGCTACCATAGTGATCCCAATGATATGTCGGGATGAGAGCTTCTTGCTGAGTGCGACGAGAGAGTTAAACGCAGAACGCACCTTGTCCGGATAGCGCGCGAGCAGATGGGCGATGACAAGAAACGGGAGGGCTGCCGCGACAAGGAAGCCAGCCGTGAGGAAAGTACGGGCTACTAGATTTGGGCTGACGGCGGCGATAAGATTTCCACCCAGAAATGTTGCCGTGATACCACTGACGCTCAGCAACGTTTTGAGAAAGCCGAAACTAAGAAGCGGCCAGGCGCGGCGGACAGATATGCGCGGCGAGCGGATGCGTGATGTGCGCTGAGAGAGGTAGCGAATTCCTCCGTAGACGCATGTCATGCCAACGAGGAGGTTAACGGCAGTGCTCATAATGAGTGCATTGACCGTGGAACCGACGACATCGAGCAGTGTCTCGAGATTGAAGAACTGAAATAGTACGAGGAGAAGTGCAAGGGCAATGATAACACCTAGCGCGATTGCTTGCGTACGATTGCTGGTGTCGGTAGACTTCGAGGAGACACCAACTTGTGTGAGATAAAGACTCGGGCTAAATCCTGCGAAAAGGGCAAGGATAACAAGAGCAAGTATCGTTTCTACGGTTAGCCATAGTGATTGAACGAGGGGTGTCATATCATTTATTGTAGCGCCCATCGTGTGATTTTGAGACCAAAAATGCTACACTGCAAATATGAAAACACACCCGCTTACTCGACAACATTGGTATATGGTTGCGCTCATCGCGGTCGTCGGTGGCCTCTTATTCGTCATGCCATTCATGGGCATTATTGGATTGGCCGCCCTGATGGCATTTCTTTTTCACAAACTTTACAATAGGTTTACTCATCATATGCGACCTTCTGCCGCGGGCGGGATCACGGTCGTTATATCAATTCTTGTGGTTGTCATACCGGTCACGCTGATTATTGCCTTCACTGCAGTGCAGCTGACGCAACTTGCAACACAGCTTTCGACAGTCGTAGTGAATGACAGTGCATCGTGGAGTATCGGTTCAATTATCGGTAACGTAAACTCATTTCTCTCACCGCTTGTCGGCAATAGTCATCTCGTCTCGACAGATGGTGTGACGGAGTTTCTGCGTACTACGTTGCCGACTGTCCTGCGGGGTATCGCCAGCTTTACAACAGGAGTTATCGGTGGTATACCGGTGGCGATTATTTTGGGCATTATGTACATCATTCTTTTGTATGAGTTTCTGGTGTATGGTAAGACGATTACGAGAAGTATCGTCGCATTGAGTCCATTCCAACCGGATGTGACGAACGTATATCTTGAAAAAGTCGGACTTATGGCGAATGCGATGGCAAAAGGGCAGCTCTATATCTCATTTATCATTTCACTTTTCTCCGCGCTGATATTGTCCGTGTGCCTTCACCTCGGAGACTACTTCTTCTTGATGACTGTCGTCTTTACGCTGCTGAACTTGATTCCACTCGGATGTGGTATCGTCGTCATACCGATGACGATTATTGCCATGGTAAGTGGTATGCTCTGGCCAGGACTTGTCGCACTCGTACTCTACATCATCGTGAGCAATCTTGATGCAGTGATTCGCCCGCGTATTATTCCACGCTCGATTACGCTTTCGCCAGGGCTAACGATGCTTGCGGCATTTGGTGGTATCTCGGTATTTGGGCTTATGGGTGTAGTGTATGGGCCAATTCTTATGATTATCATCGTCACAGCCGTAAAGATGTATCTTGAAGATTATCAGACGCCGACTACACGTCGTCGTCGCGCGTAGGTAGTCATCGATGTTATTTGTTGCGCTCGTCAGAACGCAGTGCTTTAAGCTGTCTCAAAGGAATCTCTATTACAGTACGTTCTCATGATTCGTATCGCGCAATAACGCGCGAGCGTTTGAGACTAGATCTTATAGGAAAGAGAGTAGGGTATGAGCGAACATAGCAATGAAGTACATATAAACAATGGAGGCTGGTGGGCGGCAATCATTGCCGCACTAGTAGTCGGCGTCATCGGCGGCATTGTTGCGGGTATACAAATCGGCAAAGGATCATCTACTACCGCCAACACTGGTGCACTAGGTAGTAATGGCCAGCAGATGGGTGGCTTCGGCATGCGTGGCGGGACGATGGGTACGGTGACGGCGATCAGTGCTGATAGTATTACTGTCAAGGATACGCGACGTAGCACTACTGTCACCTACACGATTACGAGTAGCACGACAGTGACCGACAACGGAAGTACTTCCGCCGTCAGTAATATCGTGGTTGGTGATAGCGTGATTATTCAGTCTGACAGCGACAGCACTAGTTCGTCATCGAGCGCTGATGACACAACAGCTAAGACGGCAACTTCAATTATGCTGAATCCTTCGATACCGAGTGGTAGTTCCGGAACTGATCAAACGAGTAGTTCTTCGTCGAACTAAACGTGGCAAGACAGATAAATATCCCCGACATAATCGGGGATATTTTCTAAGCAAACTTAAAGATTTGCCTAGTATAGTAATGCCATAAACAGATTACGAAAAAGGAGCGCCAACATGACACAGCAAATTATCGACCTCACGACAACCGAAGCACTCGTATTACAGCAAGTACATGAAGATGGCGAAGATGACCTCCCTTCATTGTCGCGCCAACTGGGCATATCGCGACGATATGCGCTGGCAATCGTAGCATCACTCAAGCGCAAAGGGCTGCTGGTTGTGACAGATAGCTACCATCAACTATGGGTGCGACCAAGTGCTCGCGGCAAGCGGATGATTCGCTACATTTGGCCACAGGCACGGACTTATGTGACGGCGCTCTAAGTCGATAGTGGCTTCAGCTTTTCTTAAGTCTCTCTCGATACAGTAAGCTGTATGAAATGGCTTCGTAGGCTCGCGTTATGGAAACGCGGATTGATTGTCCTCGCGGTGTTGCTCGTCGCAGCTGGCGGTGTATTTGCCTATTCGACCTACAATCACGCCGACGCGCTTATCAAAAAGGTGACCAAGAGTGGCACAGTAGTTGACCTCCTGAAGGCTGAAGCATTGGACGGAGAATCGACGGGCGTCGTGAACTTACTCATCGCAGGCAATTCGGCTGATGACGCAGGCCATGGTGGTGCGCAACTGACCGATAGTATCATAGTCGCAAGTTATAATCTCAGTGAAAATCGACTGTCGTTGATCAGTGTCCCGCGTGACCTTTTTGTCAGCGTCAATGGTAGCTATATGAAGATTAATGCCGCGTACACGTATGGAGGTATGAATACGTTGCAAGAGGTAGTCGAGCAAGTGACGGGACTGACGATCAACCATCAGGTGCTTATTAATTACAGCGCATTTAAAGAAATGATTGATGCGGTTGGTGGCATCGACATCGACATCGAGGCAGATGATTCACGTGGCATCTATGATCCGATGATTGGATTTAGTATCGCCAATGGCGTACAGCATCTGACGGGTGAGCAAGCGCTCCTCCTGGCCCGTTGTCGTAATGATCCGACCTATGATGGTCGTCTCGCGTATGGCTTATCGGGAGGTGATTTCGATCGAGGAGAAAATCAACGAAAGATTGCATTGGCGCTCCTTGCGAAAGTGAAGTCATCAAATGTCTTCAGCAATATTTCTACACTCAAGAGCTTGATTGAGAGTCTTGCGAGTAACGTGCAGACAAATCTCACGGCAGGCCAATTGCGTCGACTCTACGATTTGAGCCAGAAGGTGGCCGCGAATGATACGGTGACGATTCGTGGTACTGACGAGAGCCTGCTACTCGCGAATTATCGCGATGCGACCTACGGATCGACGCTCATACCGAGCGCAGGTATAGGGGATTATTCGGCGATTCAGGCTTACGTTGCCACTGTTATCGCACCAAAGGCGACCACCACGACAGCAAGTACGACAAGTTCGAAATAATAAGTATTGATATATTTAAATATTTCGATATAATAGGTACTGTAATGAAATCAGATACTTCCGTAACTATACTCAGAGCACTCGGCGACGACGTGCGGCTTGGAATGGCGAAAGCAGTTGCAAGTGAGCGACATGCGGTAGCTGGTTGCGACGTGGTCAGCTCGTGCACTTCACTCACGAAGCTCGCGCAACCGACGATAAGCCATCACTTCCACAAGCTTGTCGAAGCGGGCGTGTTGATCGAGAGCAAAGACGGCGTGGCGAAGCAGTACAAGCTTGACCGCAAGTTGCTCAAATCAGTCGGTATCGATATCAATAAACTATAAACAATACCCGAGAGGGTAAGGAGATATATATCATGAGTCGAGTTATTATTGTCACGGGAAGCGCACGACCAAACAGCGTGTCACACAAGGTCGCACCAGTCGTGCAGGCAGCACTTACAGCACACGAAGGTATTGAGACAGAAGTTGTCGATGTCGCCACACTCGCGCTCCCATTCTTTGATGCACCACTGCCGCCATCACAGGAGGCATTCGTCGCCACAGACGCGAACGTACAGGCGTGGACGAAATTGGTCGCTGATGCCGATGGTGTCATCTTACTGACCCCAGAGTATAACGGTAATGTCACGGCAATTCAGAAGAATGCCATCGACTGGATCTACAAAGAGTGGGTCGACAAGCCTGTTGCGTTTATCGGCTACGGCTGGTACGAACCATCTCGCTCGCAAGCCGCACTTCGCGTCAGCTTCGAAGCCGTGCTCAAGGCAAAGCTCGTCGAGCCTTTTACTCAGTTGCAGTTCATGAAAGATATCAGCATCGAAGGCGACATAGTCGACCAAGAGAGTGTCGACGGCAAAATCAAGGCAACACTTGATGCATTTGTCGCTACGCTATCGTAAACCGTTTAGATTTTTCACCAAATAACTTTACAGAGCCATGCCCCTCGTGTATAACTGGGGGCATGGCTATCTGTCGTCAAATGCAAACACTCACGCACGTCCCCGGGGCGGCCGTTTAGCGTTTTGTAGCAACAAACGACCAGATGCCGCCCCCACCAGAGGGCGGTTTTTCGTTTCAAGAGAAGCCATAGGTATATTCGGAGATAGACCAAGCCGGTCAAGTCGCTTGCCTTTGAAGCAAGAAATGGGGGTTCGAATCCTTCTCTCCGAGCCACGATACAACAAATCCTAACGCCGTCGGAATTAAGTACGGCAGAAACACAAGAGGTGCCATTATGGCAGAGCAACTATCAATCAAAGGGCTGAAAGATACACTGAAGTCAGATCTCATGATGACAGACGGTCAACTCCAAGGACACCTCACGGATTTGAGTCAACGCGTAGAAGAACTTGCCTACGCACCAGAGCGTCAGTCTGAAGCAGATCGACTGCTACGACACGTACGATTTGAGCTCACCGCACGAGCAGTAGGCGAGATAGAGGGACTATCAACTGAGGAGCGTTATAAATACATCGCAACCGTATTGGGGAACACGGCGACTGAGGGATTTGAAGTAGATACTGAGCAGTTCGAGGCAGTATTGTCACGATGAACTAAGGTCGGGTGACGACGGGCGTCTGATCTGGCGATGTAGTGTGTGCATCAGATACGGCACGAAGCGCAGTAACACCAGATCGCGCTTTGTCGCGCTCATTCATCTCGATGAGAAGTTTTCGGATATCGAGCATGGCTTTGTTGGCGCGCCATTTGCCGATGACACTGAAAATGTAGAGAATCATGACGAGTACCGATACGACGGTCATCGCAATCATGTAGGGTGCGAGCGACGCCATAATGGCATTAATGTCTGGAAGTCCTGTCGCAGTTCCGCTGCTTTTTGCGCTTTCGAGTAGTTGATTGAGTGTCGCTTCATCCATGCCGATAGTATAGCATAATCGGCTTGCTAACCCCTTATGGTATACTGGTTGGAGAGTATATAACTATGTTGAGAAAGCTTAAAGGTGTCGGGTCTACCTACCGCGTCAATGAGCGTCGTCGTCGACGTCGCCTGCTCCGTCTGATTATCGGAGTTTCTCTTAGTATAATCATCGTGGGTACCCTCGTCGGGCTAGTCTATGTTTGGTATATGGCTAAGATACACCCAATTGAGCAAGCCTCGACGTCGACAGCCGCGGTAGCGACCAAGACGGTGACGGTACCGGTCGTAGACGAGAATGTACCAGTTGGGGTGGCCATACAGACACTTACCACCCCAGTGAAACAAGGAGGCAACTCATCTATCAGCATCAAGACGCGGCCAAAGGCCGCGTGTAGTATACAGGTGACGTATAGTCTTACGGGTGATAAGGATAAGATAAGTCATGATGGTGGGCTTATCCCAAAGGACGCTGATGAGTATGGTGTCGTGTCATGGACATGGACAGTCGAATCAAGCCGGCCTGTCGGTTCGTGGCCTGTCGAGGTTACCTGCGCCTATAAGGCGAAGTGGGGATATGGCAAAGATATGCTTCAGGTGATTGATTGACATAATCCCCTTATGCTATAATAATGGCAAGTATTAAGTCAGAGGAGACAAGGGTAAAGGTATATGGATAGGTTTGCTTCCGGTCCCGCACGACCGACAATTGCACCAGAACGAAAAGAAACGTCAGCTGAGACGACTGCGACACCTGTCGCTGGAGTTACTCCACGTGTAGGACGTCATGATTCACCAAAGAAGAAACGTGGCCTCATCAAGTGGCTCATCGTTGCTGTTGCGGCGATTGCTGTCGTAGGCGGACTACTATGGTTCTTCGTACTACGCGGTGGCGCAGCCGGCCAAATCGATGGCGGTAACTACCAAGCAGTATTCTTGACAAGCGGACAGGTCTACTTCGGTAAACTTCAGCTCGTCGACGATAAGTACATGAAGTTGACCGATGTATTCTACATCCAGACGTCATCGTCTAGCACGACAGTGCAGTCAAGCGCTTCAAGCAACACCGACATGCAGTTGATCAAGCTCGGCAACGAGATCCACGGTCCAAAAGACGCAATGGTGATCAGCCGAGATCAAGTATTGTTCTTCGAAAATCTCAAGGACGACGGCAAAGTCGCTAAGACGATCAAAGACTACAACGACAAGCATTAGTGTATAGATTACACAAATAAACATGCATAACTACCTCAGTTAATCACTGAGGTAGTTATCGTAAGGACTTGATATAAGTCTTCCAGCGGTCGTCGGTGATGGTCTCTGAGGACTTGATAAGGACGAGCAGATCGCGCTTGGTGAAGATGAGCGACTGAGGGCCTTTGGCGGATTTGCCGATATAGACTGTCGTGCCATCGACATCGAAGGTACGGTTGGCGCTGTATCCTTCGGCAAGCTTCTGAACCGAGCCACTTGGATCAGACTTGAAGCTATCCGGTACGGGCTGTTCGCTGATGATAATAGAGACATCATTGAGTTTATCGGTGTAGGCATAGACCGCATTACGGTCTGATGGGCTGATGCGCGTCCAGCCACCGTAGTCACTAGCTGATTTCCCTGATGGCAGGATAGTAGTGAAGGTTGGTGACTCCTTGGGGAGTTCGGCGGTGCCCGACGCTGTCTGGGTGGTTTGTGATGGAGCTATGCTATGACGAGAGAATATCTGGCTGAAGACGAAGAGGAGGACGATACTTCCGAGGAGGATCCCTGCATGCTGGAGCCGTTGGGTGCGCGAAAGGCCATTGATGTAACGGATGACAAGCTTCCAGAGGCGCTTCACCTGGCGTAACGTCCACTGAGCGGCCTTAAGGAGACGCGGCTTCCAGGTTTGCCATACAGAAGTAGTTACCGTCACCTTCTCTTTCTTCGGTGTCGGTTTCTCTACTGTGGGTTCTGTGCGCTCTGTGGCGCGCGGGGTAAATGTCTGGGTCATGAGTATCCTAGTGGGTATAGTATGGCGTATCATCGGGCATTTGCAAACCACCGACGAAGGTGCGGCCGTGCATCAGGCGTTTGGCGGGGTCAGCGGTGAAGTTAAGGGAAAGGTCGGTGATGGTCGGTCCGCGCGTGACATCATCGGGGTAGCCGAAGGCCTGCGAGCTGTCGATCGAGATACTGAAGTAGTAGTAACGCGCACAGTTGGTATTGGTGCCACCACTATCAAGCGCGTTGTAGACACCCGGCTGCATCAGGGTGACGTTACCGAAGTTAGTCGTCTGGCCCCACGTACCCATGACGGCTGTCGAACAGTTTTTGCCGGTGCCGTTTGGTCCGGTAGAAGTCGGGTTAGTCATGGACTGGTACTTGAGCTGCCAGCGCGCACCGATAGAGTTGTCGAGGCCATTGAGGAGCCACTGGTTTGGGTAGACATCTGAGTCGGTGTCGAACATGATGGAATATTTGGCGACCTGTGGCTGGGTAAGCAGGGCTGTTTGTTGCGTGACAGGTGACGCATAGGTAGTCTGTACACCACAGCCTCCGCCGATGACGTAGGCTTTACCATCGTTGTAGACGGCCGCATTACCGTAGCGGGCTCCTGTGTAGCGCTGGTTTGTTTCATACCACACACCCACGCCGGTCGGGTCATTGCCACTGTCGATAGTCGTATTGGCACTAATTGGTGCGACGAGTGTCGACGAGGCACACGCTGTGTCGGCTGAGCGGCCGCCTATGAGGTAAATATACCCATTGACTGCGAATCCGTCGCCATTTGCCATAGGCGCTGGAAGACTCTCGGAATCAGTCCAGGCCCCCGTGATGAGGCCAGCATTGGCGGGGACAGCCACGCCATTATCTATCTGTGCATACTGCGTATCATTGAGGTAATTTGCTCCATCGTAGCCGCCAAGTAGGTAGAGGTTGTTTGCGTAGGCGATGACCGTAGCGCCACTTCGCGCAACACTAAAGGCTGTGCTACTCGAAGACCACGCCGTGGTGATATTACCCCCACTATTGAGCTGAGGGCTGACGTAGACGGTATTTGAGTCGACATTTGTATTGTAGGTGATGATTAGTTCACCAGCACTACCGGCCGTACTTGCGGTGCTCGTCGAGCCCGTACCACCAGCGCCGGCCGTACCAACATGGAGTACATCAGCGTTGTTGCCGGGGTTTATACCACTACCAGCGGTCTCGGTATTTGTCGTACCTGTCACGTAGTCGCTACCACCACCACCACCACCAGAGCCACGGCTCGCGACATTTGTTGCGCCACCACCACCACCACCACCAAGACGTCCACCACCACCACCACCGCCACCGACACAGGTCGTGGCAGTGCCACCCTTACCGCCTGCGCCAGTACCGCCATTGCCACCACGAGTCGACACGACGGTCGCACACGTTGCGCCCGAACCACCGGCATCTCCACCGAGGTTATTTGTACCACTAAATCCAGCTGCTCCGGATGAGCCAATCAGACCACCGGCACCACCGGCTGCGGCCGTGCCTGGTCCGCCCGGTCCGCCCAATGTCGCAGTACCAGCTCCGACAGCACCAATTATGCCACTTGCCCCACCACCGGCACCACCGGCACCACCGTTGTTGGTGTTAGCGCCCATAGAGCCACCACCACCGCCACCACCACCGGCTTGGATGAGGTAGGTAGCGCTTCGCAGGAGTGCCGAGAAGCCACCACCGTTACCACCATTACTGGCAGCCGCGGCCTTTGCGCCACCTGTACCTACGTTCACAGTTAACGATTCACCAGGAGTGACGGTGAGCGTTGATTGGGCGTACCCACCACCACCACCGGCGCCACCGGTGCCCGTACTACTATTGCCGTTACCGCCTCCACCGCCCGCGCCCCAAGCTTCGACGGTCATTGAGGTCACGCCTGTCGGTACGACGAACGTATTTGTGCCTGCGGTATTGTAGATAATCGTGTTACTTGAACCTGTATTACCGCCGACGACATAGAGCCTATTGTTCCAGACGGTAGCGCCAAACTCAGTACGCGAGGCGGGTAGGCCATTGGTGGCCGTGTTCCAGGTGGATACGTTGCCGCTCGACGGCGTACCCCAATAGACGGTAGTTTGACTTGTGCCATAGTCATCTTGACCACCGACATAGTAGAGACTGCCTCCTGCAGTCAGGAGCTTACCCCAGGCGCGAACGGCGGGGAGTGAAGCGCTCGTATCAGTCCATGAGCCGACATTACCGTAGACATCGAGGGGCGCATATGACACTGTCGACACGGGATTCATGCAGTCGACGATACCCGTGCAGCCTCCTGCCGCGTAGATGTAGCCATTGAGAACAACACTACTGACTCCGCTACGGTTTGGATTTGTCCCGTAGGTATTCGCGGAGGTACTATACAAAGCCGGCGCGCCACTGTCATTGTTATAGACCTGGAATGTTTGAACCGAGTTAGTTTGCCCCGCAGCGTCACAGGTCGGAGCAGCACCACTGATACACCCGCCGATGACATAGGCGAAGGAATTGGATACAGTCAAAGTAAGTCCCCAGCGCTGGTTGATGCTGACTGTCGACACCGCCCACGAGCCAATAGTGCCGTCGCTGACGTTAATCTTTGCAAACTCAATATCTGCCAGGACTCCACCGCCGCCGCCTGATCCATCATACCCACCTACGACGTAGAGATAGCCGTTGTAACCGAATCCAGATCCACGTCGTCGTCCGTAGAATGTCTGATTCGGCGATTCATACCATCCACTTCCATTTGCGGCCACGATGTTATTGCTGTCATTTATCTTGGCGTACCGAGTCGTCTTGAGGTCGGTTGCGCCCTCGGCAAGACCACCCATAAGGTAGATGTAATTTGCGTAGATAGTGCCCGCCATAGCACCCAAGCCAGCCGTCGTCGCGCCCGGCACAATACCAATTTGTAGTTGAGTATTCCAGACACAGGCAGAAGGTACACCTGTCGGGCTGAGATTGCATTTGTAGACCTTGTCAGTATATCCACCAACGGAAGGACAGCCCACACCTGTGGCTCCAATACAACCTCCGATTATATAGAGATTATTTGGAATAGTGCTGGCCTGCGAGGGGTTTGCGCGCGCAAATGTGTACGCATACGATACGCTCGTTGCGCCAATTGATGTGAGGCCTACTGGAGTCGCCCATGCACTGATTGAGCCATCAGCTAACGGGGTAGCATAATAAATATTACCGAGCATTCCAGTGGCCGTAAAGCCACCGACGGAGTAAATATACCCGTTTGCGACCGCAGTACCTGGAGCGGCAAAGCCAACTGAAAGAGAAGTCGTATTGTAGCAATACGAGTCGACAGCTGTCCATGTACCACAAGAGGCGGGCTTCGTCAGGGAGCCATCGCTGCCGATTGAGGTATATATGACTCCACGCGATACGCTCGAGCAACCAGGATCTACGTTCGAACAACCACCCCATATGTAGAGGTATCCATTCATGATTGCACTGCCCGTGAGGACGTTACCGATTATGGAAACGCCAGGGAGGTTACACGTTTCTGGGTTTGCCCCTGAGCATGGCGCCGTGCCGCTCTGGACGGAATCGGCCACGGTGCTCGCTTCTCCGTCCGGGTTAATCGTTCCATAGTTGATCGTATCAAGTATACCCGTGCAATCACCACTTGTCGTATTTTGGCTTGAGCAACCACCCACTTCGTAGATGCGGTCACGCCAGGCGAATAGACTGTGTGACATCCGTTGATCAGTCACATTACCGACAGTATTCCACACATCGACACTGCCGTCAGTATTGATGCTTGCAACTTGCGTATCATTACGAATGCTCGTACAGTAACCCGAGCCGTTGACGGCGCCACAGCCTCCAGAGACGTAGATGTACGCGCCCCATATGACGGAGAAATTACCACCTGTCTGCATGCGGCCATTGCTCATCGGTGTGGTAGTCTGCCAGCTGTTGAGGCTGCCGCTACTATTGATTTTGTTGTAGGATATCACTGTTGATGGCGCGCCACCGATACTGTTTGACCCGCCGATGACATAGAGTCGATCGTTATAGACCTGGACGTTATGCCCGTAGGTAGGAGATCCGAGTGCGGTCGAGGTTGACCATGAGCCGAGTGTGCCATTTGGATTAATGTCGGCGATTTGCGTAGTGTTCACGGGAGTGCCAGTACCTCCGAGTGAGAGTCCACCGACAACATACATACGGTTGTTGTAGGCGACTGCGCCAAACGAGGATCTTGTACTACTGAGGCCCGTATCTGGATACCAATAGACCCAGGTAGACTTATCGGCATTGCTCGGATGCCAGAGTTGCGGCTCACCGTTGGCGCCGAGCTTAGCGATATAGACCGTACTCTGGCGAGCGCCGGTTTCATCGAGGCCGCCCATTGCGTAGAGAAAGCCATTGTAGGCGACGAGTGAGAAGTTGCTGCGGTTACCGGGGAGGTTGTAGGCACTGGTTGTACACCAACCACTGCATGGACCACTGCCAGGGTTTGCGCTGTTAATCGTACCGCTGCCAGTGTCAAGTTGGGCCCAGTTGACAGCTTGAGAGGGCAACGTACCCGTGCCATAAGAAATGATCACGATACCGTTATCTCCAGTAGCACCCGCGTGAAGCGATGCGCCACCCGCACCGCCATCCCCAGCACCCAAACGATAAGAATCTGTTGCATTGCCAGGGTTTATGCCACTACCGGCAGAATTCGTGACGCCTGTTGCTCCAGGTACAGTATAGCTTGAGCCACCACCACCACCACCACCAGATTGGCCGTTCGTGTTTGCAGAGCCACCACCGCCACCGCCACCGAAGAGGCCCGCACCGCCACCGCCACCGGCTGCGTAAGTGTTACCGCTTGCATTTGCGAGGCCACCACGGCCCGCTGAGGCCAATCCCGCCACCGCACCGGTACCATCGGTTGAGTTGCTACTACGTCCATCGGCACCCGCGCCACCCGTCAATGAAGTACCCGCAACTGCAGTATTGGTGCCTGAACCTGCGCCACCACCACTACCAGCAAGGCCAGGACCACCTGCGCCACCACCCGAGACGGTTGCGCCAATAATACCACTTGTACCACCACCTGCGCCGCCTGCTGCACCAATTGTCGCGTTACGGGCGCCACCACCACCGCCACCACCTGCTGCAATCGCGAGCGCAGTTGCACTTCGATAGAGACTTGAGTAGCCACCACCACCGCCACCACCACCTGCTGCGTTGCCACCACTATTGTAGGTACCGCCTGCGCCACCACCACCTACGTATACGTTCAAAACCTCTCCAGGGGTGACAGTAATTGTCTCTATGACATAGCCACTGCCGCCACCTGCGCCACCGAGGTTCGTCGCTGCACCGCCACCGCCACCGCCACCGCCACCCCACATTCTTACCGTGAGGCTTGTGACGCCAGCTGGTACAGTGTAGGTATCGCTACCCTGGCTGCTATACGTCTGCCCAGTGAATGTTGTGCCGCCGATTGTATAAAGGTAACCGCCCGCACCAACGGATGCGCTGCCCCATTCACCAGTAGGGAGGCTTGATGTGGTAGTCCATGAATCGAAGCGTGCACCCGTCGTACGGCCTTTCTTGATCAGCTTATTTGCCACGTCGAAGTTGACGTTGGTTTCGTTGTTACCGGCCATGAACTGCTGAGCGGTGACAACATAGATACTTGGGTCGATTGTGAGGGGGTAGTGACCTGCCTTGAGATTACTGACATGAAGGGTGAGGGTAGAACCACTAAGCTCGAACTTTGCAGTCACTTTGCTGATCTTTTTGCCGGCTTCGAGAATCTCTGGCTTCGGGATACCGAAGAGGAAAGTGGTTTTCGCGGCGTTTTTGCGCGCTTTCGCGAGAAGTGCCGCATCAGCATCACTACCAGTCGAGACGGTGCCACTCAGCAGTGTATTGCCATAGATACAAATACTGCCATCA
>Ga0302287_10000668_pt1 | contig 15980 bp, 11 predicted proteins | sample III_Fen_E2_4_FD_200452 | JGI IMG/M metagenome (GOLD analysis project Ga0302287, IMG submission 200452) | Peat permafrost microbial communities from Stordalen Mire near Abisko, Sweden - III_Fen_E2_4 | ecosystem: Environmental > Terrestrial > Soil > Wetlands > Permafrost | place: Sweden: Abisko...
AAGCATCACTACAAATTCTTCGCCACCATAGCGGGCAACGACATCAATCTCTTGGCGCACTTCTTTTTGCAGAATGCGAGAGATAGTCTTGATCACCACATCGCCAGCAGGATGTCCGTAGGTATCGTTCACATTCTTGAATTTATCGATATCAAACATCATCAATCCGACGCAAGTGTTCTGGCGGTCGGCGCGCAGCTTTTCGATGCGCAGTTTTTCATGGAAGGTGCGGTGATTGATTAAGCCGGTAAGGCTATCGCGTGAAGCCAACTCTTGCTTCTCTTCAAAGGCACGAGTACGCAAGAATGCGAAGCCCGCAGCACTTGCGATATGCTTGAGCAAGCCCATTTCATGTTCGGTATAACGATTGGGTTGGCGGCTTTCTATCGAGATTACCATTTCAGACTTGTTGGTGTCAGGATCCGTAACCACAGGAACGGCCATGATGCAACGCAGCTCGTCGCTTTGCTTTTCAAGCTTTTTCACACGGACTAAAGCATCATCGCCTGGTGGAATATTGCGTTCAAGAGCAATGTTCTTGAGCAAAGACAGCACTAGGATGCCCGGATCGTTCAGGCTAAATTCTTGATTGATGAAAAAATCCTGATCCACACCATCGACAAGAACAACATGCCCAACACCTTCATCGCGACGATCCAAGGCAAGGATCATAAGGCGATCGTAAGGAATGCTTGTCTTCACGTAGTTGGCGATGTGCGTGTAAATATCCTTCACCGTCATGTTGCGGAAGAAGTGCTGCTGATAGCGATAGAGCACATCGAACTGATCTTTCTTGATGAAGTTCAAGGCCTTCATGTAGCTCATGTAGGCTGTTGTGCCCACGAGCTTCGCCAAGCCCTTCAACAAGCTCACCGTTTCACCATTGAACGCATTGGGCTTGAGGGAATCAATCACCACGCAACCACGGGTCTTCTGGTTTTGGATAATGGGCACAGCAACAATCGAGCGCACAGGAGGGTCATCGCTGTAATAGTAAAGCGTGCGACCACCCTGAATATCACCCTCAAGAATGCGCACCGCATCTTTCTTGATCAGCTGTCCAACCAGGCCGTGATTGGTGCCAAGGGTTGCACGCGGAACCACGCCCGAAGATTCTGAACTGAAGCTCTTGAGCTCGAAATGCCCAGGAAGTTTGGATGGAAAAAATACCGCAGCCGTGTATACATCGGGCATCAGTTTCTTGATGAGTTGGAGGGATTCGTAGAGACAATCCTCCACGTCATTTTCAACCTCTTCCCAAACCTTGCGGCGGCTTAGCGCAGAACTAGGCTCATTGTATTCTTGCGGTTCATTCTCAGAAACGAATTTAGTGCCACTCGGTTGGGGGCGCACAAATTTTTCGATGCGCTCCGTGATAGGCTTGGTGAGCGACATGGTGGAAGAACCATTACCCTGACGCGGCCGATTTAGCCAGCCAAAAGCGAAAGCAATTATGCCCACCGGAATGCAAAAAAGATAGAAGCCGCCCAGGAAGGACAAGCCCATCAAAAAGCCAGAAAGAACGAGAAAAACATCTGTCATTGGAAGCATCGTAACCCTATGAACTACAACATAGTTAAATGAGGGCAAAACCCCAATGAAACTTTGCTTTCAAAAGCGCTCAAAAAGCGTTTTTTCACCGGCTTGTAAGCGAAGACTTGTACTTACTTGGACTGGGAAGACGAAGAAGCCCTTGCAGACGAAGATGAGGGCAGAATATTTAAACCATTTCGCCCAGCCACCTCAACATAAATATCGTTTGCAACAGCCTTCACTTGGTGCAGCCATTCATAGCTAGGCTCCGAACTGGATGAGGGACTCTGAGAAACCACCGTGATTCCACATAAATCCACGGCGAGGGCTTTCATCACTGGCAAAAGCTTCTCAACGGCACAATCACATTCCTTCGAAGACATTTTCTCGATCTGACCCGTTCGCAATTCAATAATTCGCGCATTGATCACAAAAGTCGAACCGAGCTTGCCAATGTTTCCCACGATGATCTTATCTACACCTAACAACTGCCCCATTTGTACAAGACACTCTTGAGTGTTGCAGGCTCCCGATTGTTGAAAGCCTTGCTCTTTCAAAATGACGTCCATTTGTGCTCGCTCCATCACACGGATGTTGGGCATGGCCAAAACTTCAGCACGGAAACGATCGGTAAGCGCCAAATTTTCATAAGGCTTGAGCACAGTCCCTTCAAAGTCAAGGATCGCAACACCCTGCGTTCGTGGCGATGAAACTTGGGCAAACAAGGAAATCGCAAGGGCAAGCAAAATAAGATAGAAGCGTATCAGCATTGAGTAAGACTAAACATTTTCTCACACGGTTCCAAGGGGATGGAACTTCACCGTTGAACTGAGTCACATGATCATTGATATCGTCTTTTCTAAATTGCTGCTATTCATTCACCCCGAGGTTTTCATGTCGAACTATCAGCACATTCAAATTCCAAGCCAAGGAAAGCGTATCACCATGAACGCAGATCAAACCTTGGTGGTTCCCGATCAGCCCATTTTGCCATTCATTGAAGGCGATGGAACTGGTCGCGACATTTGGCGCGCAAGCGTTCGCGTGCTTGATGCTGCGGTTGCGAAGGCCTACGGTGGAAAAAAGAAAATTGCTTGGATGGAAGTCTTTGCTGGCGAAAAAGCCACGAAAGTTTATGGTGAAAATCAATGGCTTCCCCAAGAAACTGTGGATGCATTTCGTAGCTACCTCGTGGGAATCAAAGGCCCACTCACTACGCCAATTGGTGGCGGCATTCGTTCTCTAAACGTGGCTTTACGTCAAGATCTCGACTTATATGTTTGCCTTCGCCCTGTGAAGTATTATACCGGCACCCCCTCTCCAGTAAAGCGCCCCGAGAAAGTAGACATGGTGATCTTCCGCGAAAACACCGAAGACATTTACGCGGGAATCGAATGGGCAGCAGGCACTGAAGATGCTCACCGTATGCTCGCTTTTATTCAAAAAGAATTTCCCAAGTTCTACAGCAAGATCCGCTTTGGCACCGAAGCCGTCGCAAAAGAATGGACCGCGTCCGCGAAGCTCGAAATTCCTGACAACACGTGGGAGCAGGTGGGAGTAGGCATCAAGCCTGTGTCTAAATTGGGCACCGAGCGTTTAGTTCGCTCCGCCATCCAATACGCAATCATCAACAAGCGTAAGTCCGTGACCATTGTGCACAAGGGAAACATCATGAAGTTTACCGAAGGCGCATTCCGAGACTGGGGCTACGCCATTGCCGAAAAAGAATTCGCAGATCATTGCTATACCTGGTCTCAATGGGAACGCACCAAGAAAGCGCAAGGCGAAGACAAAGCCAACGCAGAGCAAAAAGCAGCGCTAGCCAGCGGAAAAATTTTGGTAAAAGATGCTATTGCAGACATCGCTTTACAGCAGGTGCTAACTCGCCCCGAAGAATTTGATGTGATCGCAACACTAAACCTCAATGGCGATTATCTCTCGGATGCACTGGCGGCCCAGGTCGGTGGAATTGGCATTGCTCCAGGTGGAAACATCAACTACGTAAGCGGGCACGCGATCTTTGAGGCAACCCACGGCACCGCACCAAAGTACACCGACCTCGACAAAGTGAACCCAGGTTCCATGATTCTTTCCGGTGAAATGATGCTTCGCCATTTAGGCTGGAATGAAGCGGCAGACATGGTAAACAAAGGCCTCGCAGGCGCAATCGATTCCAAACGTGTCACCTATGATTTTGCTCGCTTAATGGAAGGAGCAACCGAAGTCAAGTGCTCCGAATTTGGCGATAATATCATCAAACACATGTAATCTTAACACGTCGAAAATCACACTCTCCTGCAAGCCCTTCGAAAAGAAGGGTTTTCTTTTTGGATTTGTGTTACTTTTAAGATGTGAAAAAAGTGATTCTCATAGGACTTACCAGCCTTGTTTTCATGCTTCAAGCATGCAAGGTGATTGTGGAAGATACCAACGGCAATAGACTTGGCGACTTGGATTCCATCAATTGGGATTCGCTCCTAGCCTCTTCTTCATCTTTCAGCTGGCCCACGCTCTCTTATACTTGGAGCAGCGGTGGAAAATACTCTTCAATCTCCTATCCCCCCTACTCCTCGTTTAATCCATATTCATCATCAAGCCATGCCTCATCGGGTTCTTCGTCTGGTGTGTTATCATCAGGCACGTCTTCGGGAACATCGTCTTCGGGAATATCTTCTTCACGTAGCTCATCATCACGTAGTTCATCTTCTGTGTACCCATCATCCTCTTCAGCAGCTTGTATGTTTGCAACAGTAAAAACCTACCCTGCACGAACCATCTATTCTTGGATTGCACTTTACGCAAGCGGAGTTCGCGACACCGTTTTCAATTATGACTCGACAACATACATGGGAGCGAAACCCACGTTTCTAAGTCCTATGACCATAACCCTTCCTATCGGCACAATTGCATACTCCACGTCGACTCAATACATTTGTCCAAGCAGTCCTCTATACTCATACATCGACTCCACTGGCAGCGTAACTGTACAAAACCCACCCAAGGACACAGTTGCATTTAACTATGGCGCCAAACAGCGCGACCCCCTTGTCGCACCCAAAGTTGCGTTCCCCAATAAAGATTCCGTCATCGCGCTCTTTGATACGATTCAATCGTTCAACGAGTTTCATGCAATCCATTTAGGCACAAGCCACTTTAATGGAGACCAAGCCCGCATCAGCTTACAAGCACCGACTTGGATTGCCTTAGATAATTTTGCACCCGATTCGCTCACCGTACAAACAGGCAGCTGCCCTGGCGTGAAAGCAAGGGTTGCATTCCCCTATACAGCAACAGGCTACGACTATTACCTTGTAATGAACCCAAGCGCATCTGTGCAAGCAAATGCGACTCAACATTGGGTGCTACGCATCCGCAACAAGTATGGATACTCAGACGCAATCACGCTAGATACCTATGTGAATCAAGGCGTTTGCCCTACAACGCCTTAAGAGTTTTCCCTGATCTATGACACAAAGCCATCAACAAACCGGTGGCTTTTAATGCAAGCAAAAAAGTCACCTCAACAGAGATGACTTTTGCATATTTTAATTATTGATAATTGAGATCACTTATCCACGAAGCTTTGTGATGCATGTGTGAAGGTTCGCGAACAAGCCTTCTAAGTGAATCTGCGGTACCGCCGAAAAGGCTAAGCGAATCAAGCCAGAAAGCACAATCACGCCAGTGCTGTAACTTGCGATCAAGTCCTTGCGAACTGTTTCTGGATCTACGCCAACAGGCTTTACGCACATGAAGTAGCCCGAATTAAAAGGCATGACTTCAAAGGACTTTTTGTATTCTGGATGAGCAGCGAGAATGCCATGGATCGCCTTTACACGATCGTGCAAAATTTCATACTTCTGCTTCTTTTGGCGAGAATAATCACCATGCTGGTAACCCTTGAGCAATATGGCCTGAGAGATACTTGGCGCATTGGATATTGAACCGCGCACAGCTCCTGCAGCCTTATTTTCCAAAGCCTTGAGCAATGCAGGAGTTGCACCCTTGAAACCGAAGGTAATGAAACCTACACGGAAGCCCCACACATAATCTTCTTTCGTTGGGCCATCGAGCTTTACAGCCAAAATATTTCCGTGCAAGTCGAGCAAATCAGAGAACAGCGATTCTTTAATCACATTGGATTCATACACGAGTCCAAAGTATGCATCGTCGAGTAGCACTACAACTTGGTTGCCAGCCTGCGCAGCCTTGAGAAGCGAAGCCTTGATCGCCTTGGCCTCAACCTCATTAACCGTGTACCCAGTAGGATTATTAGGGAAGTTCAGCAGAACAATCTTTTTGCCGATCTTGCCTGCATTCAATGCTCGATCAAAAGCACCAACGTCAAAGCCGCCATTGAGAAACGTGTTATAAAACGAAAGCTTTGCACCAAATCCTTCCGTAAACACGAGTTCATAATTATCCCAATACAAATCGGGAAGAATAATCTCATCACCTTCATCGACAAAAAGCGCACCAGCCACCGAAAGTGCATGAGTCAGCGCGGCCGTAACAACGGGCTGACTAAAAATTTTGCCTGCAAGGCTTGGATTCTTGGTGGCAATCAATTTTTGCCATTCTTCACGCAGCTTAGGATTGCCAAAGCTTGGTGCATAAAGAAAAGACTCTGAGCCAAGCTTCAGAGTGTCTTCCATGCATTCAAGTGTGAGTGGTGAGCCATCTTCTTCAAATGCAGTGCCGATGGTTGCATTGATCTTGACAGCCTTCGCTTCTGCACTTTGACCAAGGATGCCTTTGGATGGGAAATACATAGCCTTTCCGCGTGCGGAAAGCATTGATAAAACCTGAGGAGCACCAGCCTGTAGTTCCTTATTTAAGGACACGGCAAGAGGCGACAAATTGTTCATTTTTTTAACCTGATTCCGAGTAAAAGACAAAATCCGGCAAAATCTAGAAAACGGAATCTCGAAATATCAATAATTTCCACAGTTGAGTGTCCATTCATCTACTAAATGTTGCTATTCCTACGATCAATTCCTATTGTACAGACTTCTGGGGGTGAATTATTGTTAATATTAAAGGTAAACAATAAGATGGAGAGGCCGAATGCCACTGAATGATCGCCCTTTTGAAACTGACCGACCAGAGACGTTTCTGGCCCAAGGCGGAAGCCGTTGGGATGTACGGACAGGGGGTGTATCTATGCCTATCCATCAAGCGACAACCTTTAGGCATCCAGGGATCGGGGAATCGACAGGCTTTGACTATTCCCGCACCTCTAACCCTACTCGCGCAACCCTTGAAGAGGTCATCGCCAAACTCGAAGGTGGTGCGCGCGCTTTGGCATTCAGTTCGGGCATGGCTGCAATTGACTGCGTTCTTAGACTTTTCAAAGCTGGCGACCGCATCGTTGTATTGGAAGATCTGTACGGCGGAACTTGGCGCATTTTAGAAACGGTGTTTCGCCCATGGGGACTAAACATCCAATATATCACTCACGAAGAAAGCCTTGACCCTAAGTTCTTGCAAGGCTTAGCGCCCTTCCAGGGATTCTTTTTGGAAACCCCCACGAACCCCACGTTAAAGGTCGTTGACATCGCTGCTTGCGCACAAGTTGCGAAGAAACATGGTGCTGTAGTCGTGGTCGACAATACCTTCATGACGGCTCTTTTGCAACGCCCTCTTGAGCTGGGCGCAGACATTGTTCTTTACTCCGCATCTAAGTATATCGGAGGCCACAACGATGTGCTCGCAGGGCTTGCTGTCGCGGGTTCCGTTGAGCTAGGCAATCGCCTCGCAATCCTTCAAAATACTAGCGGCGCAGTCCTTGGCCCTTGGGATTCTTGGCTGCTGATTCGCGGGCTGAAAACACTCCCTTTGCGAATTCGTCAGCAACAAGAAAACGCACACATTCTGGCAGAATGGCTGGGCAAGCACCCCGCAGTAGCCGAAGTGCATTTCCCTGGATCACCCAATCACTCTGGCTATGAAATTCATCGCAAGCAAGCGCGTGGTGCAGGTGCAATGCTTTCTTTTTCCCTGCATAATCCCGATAAGGTTGCTCCGTTTCTTTCGAAAGTGAAGTTGTGGATTCTTGCAGAAAGCCTTGGTGGCGTTGAATCCTTGATCACTTTACCGGTAAAACAAACTCACGCAGACGTGCCCGAACTTTTACGCAACCGTTTGGGGGTAACAAGCTCATTACTCCGCCTGTCTGTGGGGATTGAATTCATCGATGACTTGATCCGCGACTTGGCACAAGCCCTCAATGATACACAAGAAGACTAGCATGGCAAAGCATTCACAACCTCTGCAACGACATCTAGATACTTTATATGTTCACGGTGGTATAACCCGCGACGCTAACAATGGCGCATCTAGCACACCCATTTATCAAGTGTCAACATTTCACCAAGAAGATCCGCTACACATTGGTACATGGGACTACGCACGCTCTGGCAACCCTACCCGCAACGCACTTGAGAAGGCTGTTGCGGAGCTTGAAGGTGGCGCAATTGGGCTTGCATTTTCAAGTGGTATGGCTGCAATTTCATCGACGCTTTTGCTCTTTGAACCTGGCGATCATTTAGTGGTCTGTGAAGATGTGTACGGTGGCACCTATCGCGCACTCACCAACCTATTCAAGCGTTGGGGACTCTTAGTCACATTTGCGGATGCAACAGATCTACAATCCTTTCGAAATGCAATCACTCCCAAGACCAAAGCGCTCTTTGTTGAAACGCCCTCGAATCCATTGCTTAAGGTCACGGATCTGCGAGGTATCGTCGCTCTCGCCAAGGAATTCGGGCTTCTAGCCATTACAGACAACACATTCCTTTCACCTGCACTACAGCGCCCAATCACACTAGGCTTTGACATCGTATTGCACAGTGCAACTAAATTTTTAGCCGGCCATAGTGATGTAATTGCAGGCATCGCAGTCACTCGTGAAGAAGAATTAGGCAACCGCCTGCGTTCCATTCAAAACAGTTTTGGTGCAATTCTAGGTCCACAAGACAGCTGGCTCGTACAACGAGGCATCAAGACTCTCGGGGTGCGCATGGAGCGTCAACAGCAGACAGCTCTAGCTCTTGCACGCTGGCTAAGTACAAATTCGCAAGTACTTAAAGTCAATTATCCCGGCCTCGTTGAACATCAAGGTCACGCAATCCACGCCTCGCAATCTTTAGGCGGCGGTGCAGTCATATCCTTCGAGCTCGCCAACGAATCTGCAGCAGTCACCTTGATGCAGCACGTCAAGGTTCCCCTTGTGGGAGTAAGTCTAGGTGGCGTCGAAACCATTCTTTCATATCCAACAACCATGTCGCACGCATCGATGCCTGTGCAAGAACGCATCGCCCGCGGAATCACACCCGGTCTATTGCGATTATCGGTCGGACTTGAAAACCAGCACGATTTACAAGATGATTTTTCCCAAGCATTTCAATACATTCAACACATCACATCCATAGGAGACCACACATGAGCAGAATCTATGCGAACAATGCCGATTCCATCGGTAACACCCCACTTGTCAAGCTGAACCGCGTTGTCGGCAATGCTAAGGCAACAGTGCTTGCCAAGATCGAAGGCCGTAACCCAGCCTACTCCGTGAAGTGCCGCATCGGCGCAAACATGGTGAAAGACGCTGAAGAAAAAGGCTTGCTCACACCAGGCAAAATTATCATCGAGCCAACCTCGGGCAACACCGGTATTGCGCTTGCTTACGTTGCTGCAGCAAAGGGCTATAAGCTCAAACTCAGCATGCCAGAAACCTTCTCCATCGAACGCCGCCGCGTCATGGCTGCTTTTGGTGCAGAGCTCATCTTGACCCCAGGTCCACTAGGCATGAAGGGCGCGATTGCAAAGGCCGAAGAAATCTACAACTCCGACCCTGCTCTCTACTGGTTGCCACAGCAATTCAAGAATCCATCGAACCCAGAGATTCACGAAAAGACCACGGGGCCAGAAATCTGGAACGATACCGATGGCGCGGTTGATGTTCTCGTTGCAGGCGTCGGTACCGGTGGAACCATCACAGGCACCTCGCGCTACATCAAGAAAACCAAAGGCAAGGCGATCATCTCAGTTGCTGTTGAACCAGCCGAAAGCCCTGTGATCAGCCAGTTCCGCGCAGGTCAGGAGCTCAAGCCTTCGCCACATAAGATCCAAGGCATTGGCGCAGGCTTTATTCCTGGCAATCTTGATTTGAGCGTTATTGACCTCGTTGAGCAAGTGACCAGCGCAGAAGCGGTTGAAATGGCTCGCAGACTCGCCTCAGAAGAAGGCTTACTCAGCGGTATTTCAAGCGGTGCAGCAGCAGTTGCAGCAATTCGTTTGGCCAACAAGCCCGAATACGCAGGCAAAACCATTGTTGTGATTCTGCCCGATGCAGGCGAGCGTTATTTGTCTACCGTGCTGTTCGAAGGCATTGGCGGCTAATTACCATCCTTTAAATTCAAGAGAACCCTGGCCTCGGCTGGGGTTCTCTTTGTTGCCGTATCGCGCAAAATTTTCTAGCATCGAGAAATGGCAATTATCAGGAATACAATAGCTGCATTGCTTTTGTGGGCAGTATTCATCCAAGCAGCTCTTGACACGGTGCAGCTTCAACTGAAGTGGAAACACCAATTCCAGTTTGCTGGTTACTATGCAGCAATTCAGCAAGGATATTACCAAGACGCAGGGCTCGCGGTCAACCTACTCGAAGCTGAAGCGGGGGTAGATCCAACGGATGCCGTATTACAAGGCAAAGCCGAATTTGGGATTGGCTCAAGCGACTTAGTAATCCGCAGAGCAAAAGGCGATCCCATAGTTGTTCTCGCTGCCATTTTTCAGCATTCCCCCCTCGCAATCATGACAAGGGCAGACACGACGATTCGCAGCGTGCATGACCTCGTACATCACAAGCTCATGTTTGAATCCAACGCGAGCGAAATATTGACGTACTTAGTGAAAGAAAAAATTCCACGAGACAGCGTAAACCTCGTGCCGCACACGTTCACTATCCGTGATTTTTTAGAGCACCGCATCGATGCAATGACGGTCTATACCACCGATGAAGTATACGACATGCGAAGGATGGGCATCCCTTTTGCGCTGTATTCGCCTCGCTCCGCAGGCCTTGACTTCTATGGCGACAACCTGTTTACCACAGAAGCGCAAATCAAGAAAAATCCAAAACGCGTTGAAGCATTTCGCAAAGCAAGCTTACGCGGATGGGAATACGCACTCACTCACCAATCCGAAATTATTCATTTCATTCGCGAACACTACAGCACACGCCACGATTCCACCCAACTTGCTTTTGAAGCCTCAGCTATGCAGCCACTCATTGGCAATCCCTTGGTGCCAATCGGATACATGTACACAGGGCGTTGGCAGGGTATTGCTGATGCATATTATGAAACAAGCTTACTCCCCCAAGCATTTTCCATCGATGGGTTCTTATATCGTAACGAAGAATTATCCCCCCCCACAAACCATTCATCTAACGCAACCGCGATCGGACTTCTTGTCGTTGCAGGGCTCTTAGTCGCGTTTGTGCTCGGTACCAACAGTAAACTCAGACAACAAATTGATGTCAATGCAGCACTTCGCCAAGAAATGCAGCGCGCACAAACCACCTCTGAAAGGTCACGCAACGAACTCGTCATCACCTTACGCGAGCTTGAACGCTGGGCTACCACAGATAAGCTTACAGAGCTTCCCAACCGCAGACACTTAGAGCAACGAGGAGAAACGGAAGTTGCTCGTGCACATCGATATTCACAACCTCTCACGGCAATTCTCATTGACCTCGATCATTTCAAGCAAATCAATGATCTCGAAGGCCACCACATGGGCGACGCTGTTTTAGTCGATATAGCCAAAGTCATAGCCACCCATGTTCGCGTCACCGACTTGCCCGGCCGTTGGGGTGGTGAAGAATTCTTAGTACTCGTGCCCTCTACTCCCCCAACGCAAGCCATCGTTCTTGCCGAAAAACTTCGCAGCGCAATCGAGCTCCATCACTTCCCATGTTCACCGAAAGTAACCGCAAGTTTTGGCATCGCAAATCTGCAAAAACAAGAAACCCTCGATGCACTCCTCCGCCGTGCAGACCAAGCCCTATATGTCGCCAAAGCCAACGGCAGAAACCGCGTAGAGCAAGACTCTCCCGCAGATTTTCTTCGCCAATAACAGCCTATTTGGGGTGATCGCCTGCAACCCCATCCGTCATTACCGCCACTTTTCGCGTCATTATCACCACTTTTTGCATCATTACCACCACTTTTCGCGTCATTATCGCCACGGCGGTAATCTCACAACGCATTCCATAAGTATGGGTTTTCCGGCGAGACCATTCCCCAACTCATGCAATCGCAGCCACGGAATCTATTCATCGTGATAATTCCGCCATCTATCGTGAACAGCGACTCTACCCGTCTAAATATTCGGATAGTTTATGCGTAACCAACAACAAGGACAACGCATGAGCCTTCTCGAATCTCTCCAATGGCGCTACGCCACCAAGCGCATGAATGGGAACATTATTCCACGTGCAAAGCTCGACAATATCCTCGAAGCGATTAACCTATCAGCATCTTCACTTGGCTTGCAGCCTTACAGCGTCATCGTAATCGACGACCCCGCCCTCAAAGCAGAAATCAGCAAAGGCGCATGCCAGCAGCCTCAAATACTCGAGTCCTCACATCTTCTTGTCTTTGCAGCTTGGACAAAAGTTTCAGCGCAAAAAGTTGATGATTACATCCAACACGTCGCTGAAGTTCGCGGAGCGCCCATCGATGCTTTAGCAGGCTTCAAACAAATGATTCTTGGCACAATAAGCTCGCGCACAGACGCGCAGATAGCCGAATGGACTGCTCGCCAAACCTATATCGCACTAGGCACAGGGCTCGCGGCCGCAGCAGTCGAACAAGTCGATGCAACGCCTATGGAAGGCTTCAATCCACAAGCTCTCGATCAAATATTGAATCTCGGCCCCAAGGATCTACATAGCACGCTAATTCTTGCTTTAGGCTATCGCGATGCAGCAAACGATCAACTAGCCGTGGCTCCAAAGGTTCGTCGCGAATCAAGCAAGCTTTTTATTCGGAACCGATAAAAGGGGCTCTCGAACAATTTTCACTTTCACTTCTGTACTCCTATCCTTCCACAAGCCCTGGCAACCGCTGGGGCTTTTCTTTCATTCCGTGTTCGATTCCCATTGCATCTAACATGGTTCTATCCATGTCTTGCGTGCGACCTTCGCGAGTTAAATAATTGCCTGTCATAATGCCATTTGCACCTGCGTGAATCACAAAAGGATGCAACTCACCAAGGTTATCTTCGCGGCCTCCACAAATCAAGATATCTTGCATGGGAAGGATCAAGCGAAAGAGTGCGATGAGTTTAAGACAGCGGCGTGGGGTAAGGCGCAGGGCGTTCTGCAAAGAGGTTCCAGCGACAGGAATCAAAAAATTCATAGGCACAGAATCGACCTTTAGTTCGCGCAATTCCAAGGCAAACTCCACCGCTTGTTCATCAGTTTCGCCCAAGCCAAAAATACCGCCGCAACACACCGACATACCCACAGCTTGTGCAGCCTTAATGGTGGCAATGCGGTCATCGTAAGAGTGCGACGAACAGATCGTTGAAAAAAACGAACGAGCCGTTTCGAGATTATGATGAAACCTTGTGATGCCCGCAGCCCTCAATTGATGAAGCTCTCTTGAATCAAGAATACCAAGGCTTGCGCACCAGTGAGTCGATGTCCCTGTATGTGGAAGTTCCGCAAAAGCATCTGCAACTTGCGCAACTTGTTCACGTGGAAGTCCACGCCCAGAAGTCACCACCGAAAAGCGATCTACCCCATCACGCATGGCCGCATTGGCAGCTTCTTGCATTTGCTCTTTGGACATTAATCCATAAACAGGGGAATCTGTTTGCGCCAAATGGGACTGGCTGCAGAAGCCGCAATCCTCAGAACACTTCCCCGATTTTCCATTTAAGATCGTGCAAGTATGAACCCTATTTCCCTTGTGCTGTCTACGTACGCGGTCTGCTAGTGCTAGCATATCCCACAAAAGCCGATCGGGAATTTTCGCCAAGCGCAGCGCTTCATCATTGGATAAACGATGCCCCGAAAGAATCAAGGCGCCCAAGGTATCAAGGTCATCACGTGTCATATCGCAAATGTATTCTGATGAATAAAATCAGTGTGCAAACATTCGTAAAAAAATAGGGAATTTTCGCGATACCCCCACCGTCCATGTGTAGATAGGCTCTTTGCTTCGCAATATTTCGTTGCGTACGTCGCTGACTTTCGTCACTGCAGCAAACACCCGTCACTGCCATCGTACTTTCGTCACTGCCGCTTGGCGGCAGTCTACTTGCGTACAGCCCAATCGTCGCTAAATTCAATCTACTCGACAACAGTTTGAATTGAGAATTGAAAATGGAGAGTTGAAAGTTTGCGGCCGTGCTTTTCATCTTTCAATTTTCAATTTTACTCTTTCAACTACCTCCTTCTGCAGACAGAGAAGCAAGAATGGGACGGTAGGTTTACGCGATAATTTGAAGACGCTATGGATCGACAACGCCAATTACTTTGCAATTGTTCTGTTGCGCGCATCACTATCTTCGATGCACTTGAAAGCATTATTAGCAGGCCACTAAAAAGCTCCATCTCGCGCCATTTCTGCTCATTGTTTCGCATAAGTTCCTCATCCTCGTTGGCGTTATTTCGTGAATAGCGCCTGCCTCGGATTCATGCTTCTGCAAAAAATGATCTAGAAATGTCATCAAGCCGAGTTTTTTAGTGACCTGTTAGTTAAAAATGGAGAATGATCCATAAGCTCATTTCCCTTTCCCCAATTTTCAATTTTCAATTTCTAATTCTCAATTTTAAATTGTGTTACACCTCACTCCTTGGAGTTCTTAATGATCTCAATTGATTTACATGCAAAGAACGCTCTTGTAACAGGCGCTTCGGGCGAGCTGGGGCGAACAATTTCACGCACCTTAGCCAAGTGTGGTTGCAATATCGCGATTCATTATTTTCAAAACGAAGCGAAAGCACAGGCATTGCAAAAAGAGATTGAATCTCTTGGGCAAAAAGCATTTTTGGTGCAAGCCGATTTGACAAAACAGAACGATGTGCAACGGCTGCAATCCCAGGTAGAACAAGGATTGGGAACGATTGATGTTTTGGTGCTGAATGCGGTCGCGCAATATATGTGGAAACCTTTATTAGAACAAGATGTTGCTGATTATGTACAGCAATTTGAATCGACAGTAATGCAAGCCGTGCTGATGACAAAAGCATTTTTGCCTGCAATGGTTGCTCAACATTCAGGACGTGTTATTGCAATCAATACAGAATGCACCATGCAATGCTTGCCAACCCAATCTGCTTATGTGGGCGGAAAGCGCGGCATGGATGGTATCTTGCGAGTTCTGGCAAGAGAAGTTGGTCCACACAATATCACAGTAAATCAAGTCGCCCCAGGCTGGACCGAAACAGAGAAAGAGCGTGTGCAGCCATCACAATCAGCGAACTATGAACAAGGCGTTCCTTTACGTCGCCGTGGCACAGATCAAGACATCGCAAATAGCGTTGTGTTCCTTGCCTCCGAACTCGCAAGCTTCATTACGGGAGCATACTTACCCGTTACTGGTGGTAACGTGATGCCCTCGATTTAAAGTTGCTCGTATCCTACTTGTGGTTCTTTGGCTGTGTTCTGCGGCTTCTTGAGAAGATCGCAACAATGCATTTACAAACAAGATTTTTTAGCTCTCACTACTATTGTGATTTCGATACAATCGCAGAATGAAAACAATTTTGCTCGTCGAAGATGTGCCAACAATTGCGGCAGTCGAAAAGATGATGCTGAAGAATCATGGTTACAACGTCGTTGTAGCAGATACAGGCGAGAAAGCTATTGAGATGGCACAAGAGTCCAGTATTGACTTGATTCTGATGGATATCGACTTAGGCATGGGAATCAACGGTCCCACCGCAGCAAAAGTAATCCTGAAAAAACGTGATATTCCACTGCTCTTTTTATCGGCACATACAGAGACCGAAATTGTTGCGCTGACTGAAAAAATCACGTCCTATGGATACGTGGTAAAAAATTCTGGGATTACCGTACTCGATGCTTCGATTAAAATGGCTTTCAAATTATTTGATGCAAATCAAAAAATCATGCTAGAAAAAGAGCTTCTTAGAACCACATTAAATTCCATTGGTGAAGGAGTCATTTCTACCGATGTTCAAGGCATCATCCAAAAAATAAATCCTCTTGCAGAAAGGCTTACCGGTTGGGCTGCAGAGCAGGCTTTAGGGAAAAAGATTGGTGATGTATTTAACATAATCGATGTTCAAACGCGAGCGTCAATTGGCTGCCTTGTACAGAAAATTCTTGAGAGCAATTCTGGATTTGATTTATCCAAAAATCCCCTACTTTTTTCGAATCGCGTAACGGAATTTCGTATCGCAT
>Ga0302287_10000669_pt1 | contig 15953 bp, 17 predicted proteins | sample III_Fen_E2_4_FD_200452 | JGI IMG/M metagenome (GOLD analysis project Ga0302287, IMG submission 200452) | Peat permafrost microbial communities from Stordalen Mire near Abisko, Sweden - III_Fen_E2_4 | ecosystem: Environmental > Terrestrial > Soil > Wetlands > Permafrost | place: Sweden: Abisko...
CGGTACCTCCGAGGGATCCTCCGGCCAAACACTCAAATCCGTTGGTTATTGTGGTTCCCGCAATTGTGTTCTGCGCGGTACATCCCTTAGTAACAACAATGTGACTGCGTACAGTACCCGAACCAGTTACTTGATAACAACTCTGTGAACAATTACGCACAGTCATAAATGTAAAGAGGTCGATCGCGCCGGCGGATCCCGACGAGCTAATACCAATAGTTGCATATAATCCCCCGGGGTCACGGCAAGACACAATGAAGCCCATAAGACGGGCGTTACCCGTCGTAGTGAGCATTGGTTGAGCGGCCGCGGGACTGGCTGGCCGCAACAACACTGATGATTGTGATGATGTCATTGAGGTGACAGTCACAAACTGCGGAACTGCAATTGGATTGACCTCCGTGTATACTCCCGGGTAAACGCAAATTAGCGCTTGGTTGGCAATTGTCAACGTGAGTGTCTGTGCGTATGCAATCGCCGCGGTAAATGATGCATAATTTGGTGCGACACCAGGCGCGCCTTGGTACACAAAGATAGTTCGTGCTGGTGAAAATGTACTACTAGGCGCGGACAGTGTCTGCCACGTGGCCGTGCTTGCCGACGTCGCAGTAAGCACCTGGCCGGTTGTTGGGTTTGCCGCGGCATATGTACTAACGCTATTCGCACCGGTTGCATTCCATAAGCCACGCGCGAGTATATTACTGGTGTTGTCGGTGATTGTCTTGGCGGTTAGCGTTTGCGCAGTTGCGACCAACGCAAGCGTATCAGTGGCATCCGGTACGGTAATCGTCCGCGCCGCAGTGAGCCCCGCCGTATTTAATGTGAGTGTAGCCGCGGTAACGTCAGTGTTTGCAAATACAACCCCAGCGGTGTTAATCCGCCCGGTACTAACTATTTTATTTGTAACTGTTTGCACATCTGTCGTGCCAACAAATGCACCGGTTGGATTAGCCTTAAGCGTCATCGCGGATGCCCCATTAGTAACAAGTATGTTGTTAAGCGTCGGCGACGTCACCCCGGTTCCGCCACGTTGCGCTGTAATTGTGGTTGCATTCCATGTACCTGTTGCAACTGATCCAAGCGTCGTAATTGTCGTTTGACCAACATAGTTGCTAGCGATATCTACGCCTACACCGACGGTTATACGATTAGTTGTACCTACGACACTTAATACATTACCAGTCCGTGTAAGGCCAGATCCCGTAGTCAAGTTTTGCGATGCTGCGATCTGCGTCCATAAAACGTCAGATGTACCCGGCGTTGCTAATGATGGACTAAATTGTGTTACTGTTTGCCGTAACGCCCATGATGTATTTATGTTAATGGTACCGCCAAGGACAAGTATTGATGTATTTTGTATTGCCTCGGACGGCATATTGAAGTCAGTGGTACGTACTAACTGCCAGTTACCACCGGAATTAGCCCCACGTGTATATACTCCATTTTGTCGCGGATCCGCCTGATCTTTTACCAATAATCGTGCACCATCACTTACCGAATATGTAATACCGTCAATGATAAGTATCAAGATGGCTCCAGTTGCAGTTAGCGTACCCGCTGCCGCCACGTACACAGGCGTGTTTGGCAATACGCCCACGGTTGCGCCGTTTGCCGCAACAAGTGGGACAGCACCCGGCACGATCACCGAATCTACGTATGCTTTGTTAACCGCGGATGTTGCCGCGGATGGTGCATCACTAATCGCGAGTACCTGTCCCGTTGACACAAATCCACCGCCGTTGAAAGTTACGACACCGCCAACCGTTGCAGTGCCAGTTACGTCAAGCGAGCTTAATGTACCTACGGACGTAATTGCGGTTTGCGCACCTGTTGATAATGTACCTGTTAGTGTTGTTGCAGAGACCGTGGTCGCGGACACACTCCCCGCAACTACCGATGTTGCATTAAGTGTCCCGACCCCTGACACCACCCCGCCGGCAATGCTAACCGTGCTTGCCTTGATTATCTTGCCGGTGGCTCCATTAAACAGCGCGATTGTGTTGTCGGTGGCGCCGGCCGGACCAGTTACATCAGCAGTTGGCAGTGTCAACAACGCAAGTTTACCTCCAACTACAGCTAAAACATCGCCGGCATTTGGCGAAGCAACTGTTTGGAATGCCAGGCCATTAAATGATGTACCTGCGCCGAGTGTTAATGTATTAGCCGCGGTTATAGTTTTGTTAGTAATGGTCTGCGCAGCATCACACCCGACGACTATGTCCGCGGATAAGTTAAACCCACCGTTGGTATCCGCGGGTAAATACGTAAGACCGAGCGCGCTACGAAAACCCGCGCTGGTCGTTTGTGCCAAGCAAGATCTCGCATAAGGAGATATAATACTGTTGCTGAAGCCTGTACCGGTTGTATATATCATGTTATTCGCCGGCAAATTACCTATCGTGTTCAACGTAGCAAGATTCGCCGAATATGCTTGCACATCCACGCCGATGACCGTGCCGATTGCCGCACGTTGAGCCGCTTGATTACCTTCTGTTAAAAAGCTACGTCCTGCTGGGCTAATTGAGCTTAACGCCCATGTGTTCGTCGCGACCGTGTATGCGATTTCATTACCTGATGTAACTAAATTACCCAGTGATACCAACGACGGTGGCAAGGTAACTGACGGCGAGCTCGCCGATGTCCATTGTATGTTTCCCGATGAAATTAAACTTGCTACGCCGAGTGGCCCGAGCACATACGGTACGCCAGGACCACCGCCGCCTACTTGCTCATCCGGCAGCGCCGGATAAATACGCAAGCTATTACTCGCGCTGACATTGTTGATGATAAACTTCTGCCCGATTAAGTTTCCCTTAATCACCGGCAATATAATACCATTAAGATCCATAGGCACAGACACGAATGCATTCTCAACTTCGAGTAGTGTCGCGGTGTCGGCAGTTGATCCCGCCGCGGTTAAGTTAGCGACCGAGTACACGATAGGTTTAGAGAACTCGGTCCATCCGCTGCACACTTGCGCAGATGATGCCCAATTGGCCGTGGGAACGCTACCAGTGAGTGCGCCGTCCGGCGACGTATCAAGGTAAGTCAGCTGAGAATTAGGTATCGATGTCAAGTACTTGAACGTGGATCCATTCACGGTGGTACGATAAATACGCTTAGTAAGTACTTCTATGTTCGTACTTGGTGGTATCAGTGTGAGAAATATCGAATTTGCAGACGCTATAAACGCAGAAGCCGGCGACACCAATGTTTCACCGAAGTTGGTCATATACGTGAATTTGTACATGTATGAGCCAGAACCAAGTTGCCCCGTTGACGTTAATACGGGTTCCCCCGTAATTATGTCGGTGGGCGTTTCTATGTCAAAGCCTCCTAGTACCGCTGACATTGCTATATACCTGGTTCTAAAAAAAGATAGTACGTTGTTAGTGTCCAGTGCCACACACCCACTTAGATCTTTTCTCCAAGTACGGTTTCAATGCGATTTCTACACACATGTGTATGCGCGACAGCCATCCCACTTTGCGTTGGTATTAAATTAGCGAGTGCATTATCCAGCTGAAAGAGTTGCGCCGTTGACAATTTACGCAGATGGTCAAACTCATAATTACGCGGCGCTGGCACGCCGATCGCACCGCTAATATTATTGTTAAACATAGGTATACCCACAGGTATGCCTAAAGGAACGCCCACAGGCATACTCATAGTCATACCCATGTTCGCATCAAATACACCTATATGGCCTGCTGCATTGTCCGCAGGTAATCGTGCGAACATGTCGCTGAGTTGCTGACGTACCGACTCAACAGTAATCGGCTCGTTAGATTCTTCCCCCGACGACATCGTTATGTATTTCTGCCACCCAATATTCAAATGCAACAAAAAAAAGAAAGCCGTAGATTACTGGAGCGTTTAGTGGCCGAGCGCCGCGAAAGCCATTACGTAATGCTAATGCCAGCTAGCTCATATGCGCCGACTACATCACGTGCTATTCGAAACCAAGCTGCGGCGGGTTGCGCCGGCACAAACATGTGAATACGCCCACGAGGGCAGATACCTGGTTCACCGTCCGAAATAAACAACACTTCGGTTGAACATGCGGATATTTGCAACGGTTGATCTTGTAATCCACTGTGTTTGTAGAAAGCATCCGGCGTCGATGCAGCCACACGCAGCTGTTCCCACACATCCGACGGCGTATATGTTTCCGGTATAATCTCATACCGCGTGCCACATCGATGCTTGGTACCAAATATTAGCACAGGGTAATAATCGCGTATTTCCGTAGGTTTCGTGTGTTTGATGTAGTAAGTAACATCGGGCATTTCCGCGACAACATTATACGCGATATGTGAATCAACTCGCGGATCCATCGTTATATCTGGATGATGAACTCTTCTAAATACAATGAAGTCGGCAATGCTGCCGCTTCATCACGGACACGACGGCGCAACAACGGGCGTGATTTCGTCGCGACTTTTTTCTTTCCCACGGCGGCTTCCAACGATGATTTTTGTTGCACACTTAGTTTTGGATAATCGTGCAGGTACTCATGAAGTAATTTGACTACTTTACGACGACTTTCTGTCTGGTACAGATTAATATGGATGGTCGCATCATTGTATTTGTGGCAATTATCAATACCACCGACACGATGACATCGCAGTGTGATACCCAACGGTATATTAACGAAGTCGCCAATACCATCAGCTATAAATCCTACCGCGAGTAATTCCTCAGCGATTTCACGTGCCATTTTAACGAATTTAGTTCCATATGTGCATGTCTGACATGTAATTGATCCACGCGCGACATCGCTAAGGAAATATTTGTGTATATGTGCGTGTGCGCGCGTACATGCAACGGCGATAGTTGAACTATCCGCGATGTATCCACGTGAATCTGTTACTGCGGTCATGCCCGCGGGAATCATCGCGACGATATCGGTAATTGTCGTTGCGCCGTTAGATTCACCATTAGGCGTATCCATTGCCTGTGTTGCCCGCGATATAATCTGCGCGAGTGTTGGCGGTTCATCTACATTGTCACTTATCTTACTAACTTTGTGGCTGTGCGCCCGTTTTTTTACGGATTTTGTGCGGCTGGTATTGTTGGTATTATTAGTATTGTTGTATGCCGGTGACTCACCGGCATCATCCACGGGTATATCTAACGGCACATCCACAATTTCACGCCGTACCCGAGTGAAACCACGCAGTGTATCGAATACATCCATTGTAAAGAAATCGCCGTGTATATATAACGCAATGTCAAATCGGCTGTACGACTTCTGCCAAAAAGTCACCGATGGAATCTACATTGGATCGGTCGAGTCAGCAATACTTGCATCAAAGCAAAATCAACCGACTATCGATGCGATAGTAGATTTATCAGGTACACCATATACCACTAACATACTTTCATTGCACATACTCATGCAAGACATCCCATTGACGCCGAACACAACTGATCTCGCTGTGGAAAAGTTCGCAACCGGGGTAAAGTTTATTCAGCAAGCACGCGCGAGCGGGGGCAATGTCCTGGTACACTGCGCCGCAGGCATCAACAGATCAGCAACATGTATTGGTATGTACTTGATCAGCTCCGGCTGGTCATACGATCAGGTAATTGAAGCATTGACAACCGCAAATTCCACGCGTGGTTGTCCATTACTTACCAATGAATCATTTCGCCAATTACTTGCGGCATATTCCGCTGTAAACACCAATTTAGGTATTTGAATATGTGCTCGCACGGCTTTGCCGTGCTATGCGCGCGGCTGGCGCTGGCCGGCAAAGCCGTCCAGCCCGGCGACTTCGGCTTAAGTAGTCCCCGTGCGGGATCTTTTTTAGGTATTGTTAGTGTAGTTTGAAAAAAAAAGATCCCGCACGGGGACTACTTAAGCCGATTAGTCGTTAGGGCTGGACGGCTTTGCCGGCCAGCGCCAGCCGCGCGCAGCACGGCAAAGCCGTGCGAGCACATTTGAATAACGTGTTTACACAACACAACCACCCGCCTACACAATGAACGATCCACTCGTTTGTGTACATGCCGATACACCCGTCGATGTTATTCATGAGGCACTTGAACAGTTATACGGTGGCGCGGAGCTCATCCCGGCGATGTTTAGACTTAGATCGCCAGATCATGGTGGACAACGTGAACAGTTTCATGTATGTGGCCGGTGGTTAGCGCAACGTGACCCGGCGCTATTGCTGCGCCATCTACATGAGATTCCGCAGCACGGTACATATAAAGACATACTCGCAATCGGCGCGGGAACGCCAATAGAACATGCCGTCCTTGAGTTTTATGCTCATGTCCTTGTACAGGATCTCGCAGCAGTGATGCGCGGTAAATCTCCGACCAGCGCAGCCAAGTATGCGCCGATGCCGCATAATGTACTTGACGAGAGCCATAACCTAGTAAGTAAGATTACTAAGGTGTTGCGATCCATCGGCGCGGTATCATCGGTCGCGGATTATCGCAAGCGATTAATCAAGCCGATACGCGCCGTGCTAGCATTACAAAAGCCGTCTGTGTACGCGGCAATACGCCACGGCGATGCTATCACGCCGATGTCATTGGCACCACCGCGGGAGCTCATCGCGTATTATCTATCGGCAAAACCCTATAACCAACGCGTAGAAGATCAATATCGCATGCATGTTGCAGCGGCACGACCTCTGCAAATACCGCGGCCGGAACTCGCACACGTACTCGCGCATGTGTTACTGTTTTTGGATACAGATACATCCACGGGGATTGGTGGCACCATGGTCATGCTTACGACAACGCGCTACAACATGATTAATCTTAATGCGTCATTGGAAGAAAAAACCAGACGTATATTAGCAATATATGACCCCGCTGGAACCTATGTAGAGATACGCGGCCGTGTATACGATCTTGGTATCGGTATAATGTTAGATACACCCACCGACGTATCGCGTATTACCGGTTAAAAACATTATGGGATTCGTGTAATCACATACAACACGGATCCAGATATGCGTACCGTTATCCAACGGCATGCCCATGGAGACATTAACAACAATAAATAAGAACGACAAAATTTGGGCCAAAAATGGCGACAAATCTGACTTTTTTTTGTACACGCGGCACAAAAAAAACAACAAGGGTCATTAGTAATTTGTGGTGTTCCTTCGTGAAACGTACCATTTCGTCATTTTGGTCACAAAACTGGTTTATAAGTGTTACATGTTAATGTATCCAAGGGAATAATGTAGGTTATTCCCTAACTGGATCCTTTAAGGTTCGATTACAATAACACATTGTATCATTTATATGGTATTATATACACGCTGATGTCACTGTGCGATTACAAATATGCGCTTGGTAAACCAAACACCGGCATCCATACACATATCGGTGGATTTGCCGTCGCTGATGTTGCAATGACCATAGGTCTTGCTTACGCCGCGACATACGCTGGATTTTCATTTGTTCGTGTGCTAATATTACTACTTGTTATTGCAACGGCGTTACATTACATATTTTGTGTACCTACTGCCGGCGCAGTCGCGCTCGGCCTTGTTAATTCAACCACGCCGATTGTCTCATAGCATGTTGCGAAAACCGACGCTGATTGCGGCTGATCGTCTTATAATGAATCGCCCATCCCTACGACTCATAGGACGAAGTCGCAGGGCTGGGCGGCTCATACGCCGGCGGGCACTGCGTGCCTAGCGCCAGACGAGTCGCGCAGCACGGCTTCGCCGTGCGAGCACAATTGAATTTCTGTATCATAAGGGTATCTGAGATGTGTCATCACCGTGAATTAGCTTACTGCCACGTTAATATAGCCACGGTCAATGAATGTTCCACCTTCGTATGCATGCATTGTTTGCATGCATATGTATCTGGGCGTATCCCGCTCATGCTGCCGCTGAATGAGTTTCCTGACCCATTGTTGCTCGCGGAAGATCCGCGAATTAACACGGATGAGCGTATTAATGCGGCCGAGCTGCATTATCCAATCATTATTTCAAGCCGCGGGACAGTCGTCGACGGCCGTCACCGTATCATTAAGGCACGCCGGTGTATGCTGAGCGTCATTCCCGTGATCATCGCGACCGATCACGATCTGGCGCTGTGCGCATACTAGCGCATGGTGATTTTGTTTTTTACCTATCGTACCCAACTACACACCGACGCGCGATACGAACAAATCGCCGGAGTTACTTTTTTTCGTCAGTGTGAATCCGCGGCTACTTCCAATTATTTGGTCAGTCAGATGAAGAAATCGCACCGTTAGAACATAGTCGCGACGTATATATGATCCAAATAGGTAGCCCGGTGATTTATGTTCAACCAGTTCGATACTTAAACCGGTCAGTTCGCCACTACCGTGGCATTCCATCGCGGAATCTATGTCACCGGTTATCATTGTATCACTTATGCTCAAGTACATTTTGTTTCCAATGTTCCACAATGACGCAGTTTCACCGACGTACTCGGACAAATTAGTATTTGCTTCAATGATGCTTGGCGATGTTCCCATGACCAAATAACTAAGTATATATATACATTCAAATTCGTCGTGCCGGTGATAAATACTTCATGTTGAGTTTCGCAAATATGTCACGTTCTGTACGCGTGTTAACGAGCACGCCATCCGCATATAATCCATGTTGATTTAGCTTGTACCCGATCGCTTTAGCATGTCCGCGCATTCGCTCATTAAATTCGGCGCTTCCCGTCAAATACAACAACGCGGCCGCGGCAGATTCCTCGCGCATACAAATTATATCAACGTGACGATGTATACCTGCGATCAAGTAAACTGCGCTGGTTTTCTCGGGGCCGCTTGACATAACCACAACCGGCGGACACGCCGTGAGAATGTTCTGGATCCGCGGACGTACGTCCGCATAAACAAGTATGTCGATGTCGCCGGAGTCGGCTGCGCCACGGCGATAACTTCCCGCGAACACACATTGGTACGGCACTACCGCGCGAAAATTCACGGCAAATGCATCAATGTGTTCGCGCGGAATGCGCATATGCAAATGCTTATAATACTTGAGACCGATGGCCTGCGCGTGGTTGAGCTCGAGCCGGCCTTCCCGCATCCGTGCCCTAACATCTCGTAATGACCGTATTCCCCGGCGATACCAAGATGCAGCAGTTTCCGGCCCGACGCCGTATAAGCTGCCGAGTTCGCGCATTGCCTTTACTCGCGGTGATTTACGTAATTGTACCAAATCCGGCGGTGTTTCGCCGCGTGCAACCGCGGCTAGTTTCTCTGCGATTGTAGATGTGCCGTCGGATGCGCCGCCACGGGATATTGCTTCTATATATGCACGCGCGCGGTGTACATCTCCCAGCGCCATGTAGATGTCACGATATTCACGTAACACATCCATATGTATGTATATATACCCGCCATATAATGGAACAACCAGTATTCGACATCACTACGATATCAACGACACCAACAATATCCACACATGCATACATCGGCGCGGTATTGGTCGTCATCGTGTGCATATTGTTAGCAAAATTATGTAAGCGCGGTGGCATAGATACACCACCATTAACCGTCACTGATGCTGATGGCGCTGCATTTACGATTCCGCCGGTTGTAAAAAAATAGAATTTGGTGTGTATTTATGCACGTGCGCGTTCATGCGCACGCGTATTTATGCACGTGCGCCGAAGTAATTGTTCATCTCGACGAGTAAATCGTCTTGCATGCATGATTTCTTCTGTAATTGTTTGATGATTTCAAGCGCGACATATAATCGTTCTTGATCATTAGGTTGTTTTTTGATTGACTCGATGAGATCTCCGATGTGGTCGGCCTGAGTATCTAAGTCAGTAAACTTTTGCAAATACGCGGCTTCATCGACGTCGATTTCGCCAGCGCCAATTTCGCCAGCGCCAATTTCGCCAGCGCCAATTTCGCCAGCGCCAACGTGTTCAGCAACTGGTTGTTCAACAGGTTCGTCAGCAATGTTATCAGCGGTGTTGTCCATGGTGTATACACGGGTATATTTATACCTGCTATATTTATATAGGCTTGAAAATCTAACCGTAGTCCAATGTCAACGTCACCACTTACTGTTTATGTTGATGAAAACTACAACGGATTGAAGCTCGATCTAACTTTTGGACAATATCCATCGGTGTCTAACATTGGAATACCCAATGATAGCATTACGTCGCTGCGCGTCGCCGCATTCACGCGCGTACTATTGTATGAAAATGATAGTTTCGACGGCACGATGATTACGTTGCTCGGCCCAATTAACATACCGAATCTCAAGTACTATTCCGGTGGGTTCAATGACACAATATCATCTATACAAGTGATATCATTACCACCGACACTGGATTTCCAGGCCGGATGCTGTCGCGGAACCAATGACGCGAGCCAATGTGGTAAATATATTCCGGGGTCAGCTGCGTGCAACACAACGCTGTCACAATATTGCGCTAATAACATGAATACAGCGGCATGTCAACAATACTGCCGTGCAAACTCGGCGGTATGCGATAGTTACGTCGCCACGTACTGCGACCGGAATCCTTCGGATCCGTATTGCGCATGCATTAAATCGCCGGCTCAGGTCAAGAACATAGTTAATCCTAAGTGTGCCGACGGTAAATGTCTTTCGACCGGATACTTGACTACGGCAATGCAAAATTCCAACTGCCCGTCAATCGTAGATTGCAGTATCCAAACGTCATTGCAAAATAATGGCGTGTTGTTGTCATATAGTGTGCCTGTGGCACAAAATTGCGGCGCGCCCCCAACCACACCCCCGGTTAAACCGCCGGTTAAACCACCGGTTACCACACCGCCTGTTACCACGCCACCAGTTACTACACCAATTACGGGAACTGGCGTAACCGGATCTGATGCGATAGCCAGCGCGATCTATACGCTTGCCGCGGATTGGTTATCCTCGCATATATTTGTCATACTCGCGTTCTTATTCTTTGTCATGTTTGCAATTATTGGCGGTTTATTCTTGTTTAGTATGCCTGATGATGTGTCCGACGTTATGCCGGTGGGTATGCCTGACAGCGTACAAAAAAACATGGCAGTGTAACCGCCAATTACATTGAGTTGATTTGCTTTTCCAACCGGTTACAGTCTTTTCTGACCTTAACCACATCTTGGCACATCAATAGCAAATTGGAAACCTTTGACCCGAATACCTCTTCGATGTCCTCGTCGGCGACGTCAGATATTTCCTGTGGGTAAACTATCCATGCATTTGCCGGATGCATATTAATGTAATAGTCCGGCACACGCTGTGTTTGATTTTTTTCCGGTTTGTAATCGACGGTTGCAACACGAATACGATCTTCATCAAGTCCATTGGTTACCAACCAACTGATCACTTCTTCGATGGTTCGGCCTGTGTCAAACATATCGTCGACGATTAACAAACGAGTACACACCGTGAACTCCGGCGGATGATCTGCATCGTCGATCACGATATTATATTGCGGTGTTACACCATGGGTCCCCGTCTGAACCCGTCGTGTTTTTCGCGCATCATAGTCGAGGCGATATCCATAAACTTTACTAAGCATTTCATGGACGTATCCACCGGCGGTGGCTGCACCTCTAAGTAGCACTAACACATTGTCTGGATTAAAACCACCGGCCACTACATTAGCTGCAAGCATGAATGAATCCATCCTGAGCTTATCCGGGGTAACGTATATTTTTCTTTCACCGGGCTGCATTTGTGTGTGAGTGTGTGTAGTTGGGTAATTGTATAGCTCACACCCACGTTATTCAATTATTTTGGGTCGTATCTGAGCAATCCGTGTGCGATCATTGTTATGTATAAAAATAGTGTATACAAAAAAGTATCCATGCGGGGGGCTACTTAAGCCGATTAGTCGTTGGGGCTGGACTGCTCTGCCGGCGGGCACTAATCGTGCCTAGCGCCAGCTGCGCGCATAGCAACGCCTTTAGCGTTGCGAGCATAAATTTTTATCGCCGCAGATATATACCTGGTGCTACAATGGGAGGAAGCCAATCTAAAACCGAAGTTAGTCAACTATCTGAACAACTAAATACGGTCGCGTCACAGACCGTACAAAGTTGCGAAGTCGCTGTATCGCAAGAACAAACCGTCAAGGAAGTAAACACCGGGATATGGTTTTGGTCCACGGTGCATCTGGAACAGACAACAGAAATTAAGCAGGAATGCTTCAGCGACGTGCAAAAACAGACTGACCTGCAGAATAAACTCATCAGCACGATTTCACAAACGGCATCCACACAAGGTATTGCACTTCTTGATGCATTTAGTGCCGCGGGAACCACCGCGTCAGCCAATCTTACTAACATTGTCCGTAATAACATCACCATGTCTAACATCCAACGGTCATACAACGCTATCAAGCAGAAACAATCCGTGGACTTTTCTAACTCCGGTATCATGGTTTTCAGACAAGTAGACCTTACCCAAGGAAGTAAAATATTTGCCGCGGCAACGCTTAACGAGCTTGATAAAGCCGGCGTGTTTAGCACCATTGAGTCATATCTTGACCAAAAAACGTCGACCACGTTGAAGAATCCGCTCGATTTTCTTACCGATCTTGTCGGCGGGATCACCTCCGGGATTACCACAAGCATGGTCACGGTCGTAATGATATTCTTTGTCATTATACTATCGCCATTTATTCTCATCGCGCTGATCTCGCGAATCGGCGGATCGTCAACGGCACAGCCAGATTACGAACCCGCGCCGGAACAACAACCGGAACAAGATCAGGGCCAAGATCAGGGCCAAGATCAGGGCCAAACCCAAGTTGAAGAAACAAGGAATAACGAGGAAATACCCCCAGTAATGCCTGTTTCGGAAATTCAACAACCTGCGCCACCATCTCCGAGACAAACCGCACGTGTGAATAACACCAACAACACCAACAATAACAACAACACCACCAACACAATAAATACCGCCATTGATACGGCTAGTACTGCTGTTAATTTGCTTAGTTCATTAAGCAAAAAACGAACACCAACCGCATAAATCCACCAATTTTGCGGTCAACCGGTTATGTAAAACTAACCCGGTCATACTTGACACGACCAGTTTTTTTGCTAAACACGCGTTCCTCTCGCATTTCAGCAAATCCAACGGATAAATTCTTTTTCGGATGATCCGCCGGTACCAAAATACCCGGCGTCACATTCATATGTTCGGTGAAACTTAGTGCGGTACGAGTTGACCCCGCAGTAGATCCCACGGTCTGTCCCGCACTACCCGGCGCAAACATCAGCGCGAGTACTATCAATATAACGAAAAACACTAAGAATAACTCGGTAAGCATGCTTCTCCGACTATATATGCGCGATTATATTTCAACACCGTACGTCGCGATTATTTTCTTTTGACTGGTCTTGTATTCTTTCCACGCTTTATTCTTAATCATATCTTCATATGACGGTATTATTGATGCATTCGCGCGGATACTTTCAGTGAGATAGTGGACATACGACATATTCGGCTCGAGCGATCGCAACAATTCTTTGATACGGCCGAGATTCTTCTTTGGGTGAGTCTCCAGCGTATAATTAATGTAGTGAAACAGAAATAACAGGTCATTGTCACTGCGCTTAAACATGAGCACGCGGTCATCCACCGCGTTTGATATTATGTTGGCTTCCGGAATAACGGTATATCCGAAATCAATAATCTTCGGCGTGATACCAAAATAAGGCACATAATACTTCACACTATCAATGATAAACAACGAATATCTCTGATCGCGCGCGTCATATTTAAAGTCATGATCGATCGATATCATTACATTGTCTGTATGTAAATCACCATGTCGAAACCCCGGATATTTGCGTTTAATCACAAAGAACGCATGGATTACCTGAAAGATTATCGACTTGAAAATCGCCACGGCAATCGGAGCGTCCACGATATTATGTAAATACGTATTCAGAGTGATATCACACATTTCCAACACCAAAAACGCATACTTGTCATGGGCAAGGCCATTATTTACCAAGCTAAGGTACTCACATAAGTTAATCTCGCCGGGATCTTCTCTCATCAAGTTATTAGAACACTTCGCAACAACACCCGTGCATATCTTGTGATAATCCATACGTAGTATACATGGTGTGACTGCTTTGTCGATGAGAGGGCGCAGCAATGTTAACACGCGGATTTCAGTATCAGCCTGCGCCATTGTACGTGAGTCCGAGCTGACTCCGGCGTATATTTCCTTCGGGGTCTTATGATAAAAATATACCTTGGTCAGGAAATAGTTATGGCTGTTTGCAACGCCGGCGGTCGGCGTATGGTACGAACATATGAAGAAGTTAGATTGTGAGACACCATATACGGGCATTTGTTTGATAATACTATGAGTAAACGCGGTTAGATTGTCGCAGTTGAATAGGTCTTCATAATAGCTCTGTTTATCGGATTCTGTCATAGACGTCATGGCGACCGGCTGTATATATTTGCAAGCTATATTATTGTAAATACGTGGCGATTAGTCGTTGACGTAATAATCTAGCGAAGTCGCAGGGCTGGGCGCTCGCGACCAGCGCCAGACGAGCCTTTGGGCGTAGCCCAAAGTAATTGAATATGAATAGTACGCATAACTAATACATCCAGCTATGCGTGTAGTCAAGTCAAATGAAGGCGTCGTTACCAAAACCCAATACCAACAAATGGTTAACGTGATGGCCGGCGAGATGCTAAACAAGGAGACGTCACTGTACTTTTGGCATGACGGCGAGCGTACTGTCGTCGGCGACGGGTCCAATGGCACAATAACCCGTGATAACTACAACGGATATCCTAAAATCGTCATTGGAAACATCAGACAGACCATTAAAGCGTCGTTTGGCTATATCTTTGTGACCGGCGATGTAAACAAGGACATGCTATGTCAGGATTTACGTGAAGCTGTGCTGAAAAAAGAAGAAGCTATGGTCGACATCGAGCCACTTGGACGCTACCACACGCGTGTCGCTGGCCATCATACCAACGTCAAGGTACGATCACAACAAACACTAACTATTGCCGGTAATGCCAAGGGTCGAACAACAAACATCCGCCGACATATCAGCGATGAACAAGGCGACCACAGATATGTACGAAAAGATCCACGTTTTACGTGGTATGTTCGTGATCTTCGCGAGTTCAACCCGTCGATACAGCGTGATTCACCACACGATGCAATTGCCAACTACATGTGTAGTATTCTATATGACGCCGGCGATGTCACTGATCTTTATCACAACGACACACTAACAAATTACTCGAAGGCGTGTCTCAAGGCAACGTCGCATATTCTCTGCGATAATAATACGTTATACATCAATCCGAAAATGCCAGCGATAATGAGACAGATATACGGCTCATCATATTATACATTGCACACAATTCCGTGTGACATTTACAACGCAACGCTCGCGCAAATCGACCCAGTGCCTGCAAAAACAGATGAAGATGGCGTATTTAGTATTGAACACTGCTCAAGTTGTCGCGAGTTACTCTACGATGATGTCTATGCTTTCGTCGATGCATCCAACGACACCATAGAAAAACCACCAAAACCACAATGTCATATGTTCTGCGCGATCTGTGCACATGGTCGAGCTGTACTTTATGCACTTGCTGATGGGTTGTACACGCGCGTCCTCAAAGTAAAGTGGCCTCGGACAACCGCTGATATGATTGCGCAGTATCGATCACCAGAATTTCGTCCATTGCTTACCGAACTACATACATCACATTACGAAGTCATCGGTAATTATGAAAGCGATCGGTGCTTTGTGCTAATTGGTAAAAACTATGCCGGTGTCAAGGATATTGGTCGGTATTCATATAGTCAACTTGTTAACGACCCTGCGCTAGCCGGCCGCCAGATTGTGGAAGTGTCAATATCATAACTACTGACGCTGCGCCGGCTCGTCTGGCGCTGCGCCGTAGGCGCATCCCCAACGACTAATCGCCTTTAGT
>Ga0302287_10000671_pt1 | contig 15947 bp, 14 predicted proteins | sample III_Fen_E2_4_FD_200452 | JGI IMG/M metagenome (GOLD analysis project Ga0302287, IMG submission 200452) | Peat permafrost microbial communities from Stordalen Mire near Abisko, Sweden - III_Fen_E2_4 | ecosystem: Environmental > Terrestrial > Soil > Wetlands > Permafrost | place: Sweden: Abisko...
CGTTGTCATCCACCGTGCCGGAGAACGCCACCAGGGCGTGCAGACCCTGGTAGCCCTTGGCGGCGATGTAGTCGGCGATCGCGCGGTAGGTGCGCACGGCGTGCAGCCGGGACCGGGTCACCACCATCGCCTTCGCGCGGCCGCCCAGGCGTCCGGCGGTGTGGGCGCGGAAGTGCTCGACGATGATCTCCGCGCGCTGGGCCATGTTGGACGGGTGCAGCGATGCGAACCGCGCGAGCTCCGCGGCGGCCTTGCGCTTGTCCACCTGGTGGTCGGAGCCGTCCGACGACGATGTCGTCCCGCTCGGATGGGTGCGCGTCAGCCGGTAGTACGTGGCGTAGGTGACGTAGTTGCGCAGCACGTCGAGGATGAAGCCCTCCTCGATCGCCTGCCGCATCGAGTACACGTGGAACGGCCGGTGCTTGCCGTCGGCGCCCAGGTCCCCGAACAGCTCCAGCGTCTTCGCCTTCGGCGTGGCGGTGAACGCGAAGAACGACAGGTTGGCGTGCCTGCCGCGGGCCACGGCGGACGACACCAGCGGGTCGGACGCGTCGTCGACCGCCTCCGCGATCGCCTCGGCCACCGCCGAGGCGACCAGCAACGCGTCGCCGTCGGCGGACAGGGTGGCGTCCGCGCCCTCGCCGAGCACCTGCTTGAGCGCCTTGGCGGTCTCCCCGGTCTGGGAGGAGTGCGCCTCGTCGACGATCACCGCGAAGCGGGAGCCGGCCAGCTGCCCGACGGACTGCAGGACGAACGGGAACTTCTGCAGCGTGGTGATGATCACCTGGGCGGTCTCCCCGGCCAGCGCCTCGCCGAGCTGGGCGGAGGTCTTGTCGATCTTCTGCACCACGCCGGTGATGTGGTCGAACTGGAAAATCGTGTCCTGCAGCTGCCGGTCCAGCACCACCCGGTCGGTGATGACGATCACCTTGTGGAACACCTTCGCGTTCTGCGCGTCGTGCAGCGAGGACAGCCGGTGGGCGAGCCACGCGATGGTGTTCGACTTGCCCGAGCCGGCCGAGTGCTGCACCAGGTAGTTGTGCCCCGCGCCGTGCTCCGCGGCGTGCGCGGTCAACGACAGCACGGCATCCCACTGGTGCAGCCGGGGGAAGATCAGCGTCCGGGCATGCCACGGCTTCTTGCCCACCGGCTTGCCCTTGCCGGGCGCGGGTGGGTCCTCCACGTGCAGGAATCGGCGCAGCAGGTCCAGCCACGCGGCCGGCGCCCACACCCGCTCCCAGAGGTAGGCGGTGCGGTAGCCGGACGACGAGGCCGGGTTCCCCGCGCCACCTTCCTGACCCGGCCCCCCGGTGCCCTGGTTGAACGGGAGGAAGCGGGTGGACTTGCCGGCCAGACGAGTGGTGAGGAACACCAGGTCCGGGTCGACAGCAAAGTGCACCAGCGCGCGGCGGGCGAACAGCAGCTCCCGCGGGGACCGGTCCTCCCGGTACTGCCGCTTCGCGTGCTCCACGTCCTGGCCGGTCAGTGGGTTCTTCAGCTCGGCGGTCGCGGTCGGGATGCCGTTGACGAACAGCGCCAGGTCGAGCTCGTCGTGCGTGATGGCCGAGTACGGCAGCTGGCGGGTCACGCTGAGCCGGTTCGCCGCGTGCAGGTCGACGAGCTCGGGGGACAGCGTGGAGGCCGGCGCAAAGTACGCCAGCGCGACGAGCACGCCGTGGTCCTTCAGGCCGTGCCGCAGCACGTCGAGCGGGCCCCGCTGGTCGATCGCCTCGGCGAGGTGCTGGGCGAACTTGGCTCGGGCGGTCGCGTCCTCACCGCCGTAGTAGCCGAGGAGCTTGGCCCACGCCGTCGGCTGCGTGGCCTGGATGAACGCGAACAACTGCACCACGTCGAGGCCGAGGTCCGGCCGGTAGTCGTGCGTGGAGCCGCGGTGCCACCCGGCGGCGAGCATCGACGCCTCGATCGCGGCCTCGAACCGCTCCTCGACCTGCACGCCCGTCACGAGGGCTCCTCTGATTCGGCAGGCTGGGACAGGGACTCGATGAGGTCGGCGGCCAGGAGTGACACGGAGGCCGCAACCTGCGCGGGATCGCCCACACCGGTCTCGGCCCGGCCGGCCATCACGGCACCGACGCCGTGCTCGCCAGCGGCGAAGAGATCGGCGAGGTACGTGAGCGCAGTCTCGGTCACCCCCCGGCTCAGCGGATCCGCCTGGAGCCTCTGGAACGCGTCTCGAAGCGCCGCGGTGGGCACGGCACGCAACAGGCGGTAGACGTCGTGGGCGTCCTTGTCCACGAGTCGGCGGGAGTTGTCGGCTGCCCGCTCGCCGATCTTGTGCAACTTGGCCACGAGCAGCGCGGCTGGGCCCGCTACCCGGACCGTGAACGACCGTGGATCCAACGGGTCGAGGGCTGTGATCGTCATTGTTCCGGCGTCGACCATGGCTGCTTCGAGGCCCACCGCCCTACGAGTGGCACGACGGTCGTGCGGCGGGATCCGGGCCCCGCGCGCGTCGCGAGAACCGGGACCCGCCAGGGACTCGGGGACCATCAGGTCGACGGGGACGCCCTTCGGGCTCGTCCACGACCCAGGTTGTGCATCCAGGGCGCGGCTGAAGTGAGCCGCCTCCATCGCGGCCTCTACTCGCGGGTCGTCAGGCAGCACGCGGGGGTCGATGGCAAGGTCGGCGTCCTTGGTGTACTCCGCGATGGCCACCGCCGCGCCCCCCGTGTGCATGTAGACCGCCTGAGCGCCGATCACCACGACGGACTCCCGATGGGATGCGAGCGCTTCGAGCGCGTCCAGAAGCGTGGCCCGCACCAGGACCATGAACGGGTCAGGCTCGCCAGGTCGACTCATCACGCTCCATCCACTTGAGCAAGGCGCGCGCCTCGTCCGGTGCGCGGCCGGGGCCGCCCATGAGGTCGACGGCCACCTGGGCCGGCCGGGCAAGGTCGACGAGACCCGCCATAGCGAGCACGGGGTCGTTCGTCGGCGTCGCGCGCTGGAAGGCGGCGGAGTCGGGCGCCTCGCACAGGAGGACGTTCTGCCCGGACTCTGCTGGGCGCAGGTCCCACGCCTCCTGTGCTGCGGCAGCATCTTCGACGTAGACCATGGCCGAGCGAGCAGGCGCGTAGCGGGCTCCGGCGGGCACGGCGAGGCTGCCGGTCACGGCATACCGGACGCCGTCTGTGTCGGCGATCCGCTGCATCAACCAGGGCAAGCCACGTGGCGCGATGTGCGTGGATACGCGCCCGGCACCGAAGAAGTCGTAGTCACGTGCCCAGGCGTCCAGCAGTTGCCGCCATGACGGCACCCTCACGGCGCCACGTTCGCTGCGATCGATGAGGCCTTCGCGTTCGAGGTAGTCCAACACCCGATACGTCGCGCCAATGGAGGCCTGTGAGTGTGCGACCAGCTCACGGGCGGTCCACGTTCCAGGGAGGTCGATCAGGACTCGGACCACCTTGGCTGCGGGGGCGCCCTTCAGAGTGCCACGGGGTCTACCAGGCCCACGCCAGGGGTCGGCATCGGGTCCGCGCGCGCTGAGGAAGAGCCCAGGCGTGGACGCGAGCAGCCGGAGGTTTCCGGTGGCGTCCACGTACGACAGGCCCTTGGCTGCAAGTTCCTCACGCACCGGAGGTGCCAGGTACCGTGCCGCGACGACGCCGACTGAGTTCGGCAGCGCCCCCGCCGCCTGGGCAAGCGACTCGGACAGCGAGGCGATGTCGCGTCGCTCGACCGCCCGCTTCGCCTCGATCACCAGGTCGATCTGCCTGCCATCAGGGCTCGTGAGGCGGAGGATCATGTCGACCCTGGGGTTGGCCACTGCGACTTGTGGTGTGGAGATCGCCGACCACCCGGGAGGAAGTGAGTCGACGATCAATCGAGTGCAGCGGCCGAGCACGTCGCGAGCGGACTCGGGGCCGCCGAGCGCGCCCTGCGTTCCGTCCGATGTGCTCATGTTCGGTTAATCTAGCTTCTCCGCTGGCAGCAGACAAGGTGCATTACGCGAACACCGGAAAGTTCCGACCCGTATCTGAACTAGGAGTCACCTGGTGAGGAAGTCGTCGAGCAGGCCGGCGAAGGCTCGCTCGGTGACGATCGGGATGCCGTAGTCGGCGGCCTTGCGGGCCTTGCCGGACAGGCTGTCCGGGTCGGCAGCGATGACGAGCGCCACCTTCTTGGTCACGGTGGGGTGCGCGACGAGCCCGGCAGCCCAGGCGCGCGCGACCCACTCGTCGCGCGGCAGGGCCATGTCGCCGGTGAACACCACCAGGTCACCGGGGGCGAGGCAGAACCGGGGCGGCTCGGCGGCGGCCGCATCGCACCCCGGTCCTTCTGCTGCCGAGCGGGCGGCGGCGGCCAGGGCACGCCCGATGTCGTCAGGCGTGAGGCACAGCAGGTCGGCGACGTCCCGGAGGTCGGCGATCTCCGCGTCGGTCACCACGCCGTCGGCCCACGCGGCGTGGGCGAGCGCGTCGAGGTAGGTGTGGTGCAGCGCCAGGGCGGTGCAGCGGTCGATGCCGAGCTCGCAGGCGGCGGCCGCCAACGCGTCCTGCTCGCGCACGGAGACGACGCGGTCCAGCAGCACGCGGCCCACCAGGGCGAGGTACTGCTCGCACTCCCATGTCTGCGCCGCGCGGGGCAGGTGCTCGACGAGCCGGGATAGGAACGGCACCTGCTGCTCGGCCGCGCACCCGCGCCGCACGCAGGCGACGCCCGCCGCCGGGATCTGTGGCCAGGTGGCGGTGGCCGCCAGCTCGACGGTGTCGGCCCAGGGCGGCTGCCAGGCCGGGACGTCGGCCCCGCACCAACCACCACGAGGCCCGGCGTCGGCCGGCATCCCGGCTGCCCGCAGGCAGTGCTGCAGCAAGGCCGCGGTGGCCGTCGCGTCCGCCAGCGCCTCGTGGGCGTCCTCCAGCACGATGCCGACCGACCCGCAGCACCCGGCGAGCGAGCGCGGCGCGTCGGGGAGCAGCAGGGCGGACCACTGCATGGTGCACAGCGTCGTCTCGGCGACGATCGGCACGTCGTGACCGAGCGCGGCGAACTCGCCCTGCACGAACCGCCGGTCGAAGGAGGCGTTGTGGGCCACGAACACCCGCCCGGCCAGCAGCGCCGCGAGCGTGCCGGCGATCTGCGCGAACGTGGGGGCGCTCAGCACATCCGACGAGCTGATCTGGTGGACGTGCTGCGGGCCGAGGTCTCGCTGCGGATTGACCAGCGTGGCCCAGGAGCCCTCGATCTCGCCGCCGGCCGAGACCAGCACGACGGCGATCTCGACGATGCGGTCGTGTGCGCCAGGGAACAGGCCGGTCGTCTCCACGTCGACGACGGCGTATCCGCCCACGACCAGCCCCCTTGCCCGACGTCGTTCCCTCGTCAGTTGTCGGCACCCGGCGGGTCGAGGTTGATGGTCTCCGCAGACCTGCGCGCCGCGATGTCCTTGCCCGTTCTCCAGGCCACGACGTCGAAGACGCGAAGCGGTGAGATGTCCTGACCGATCCCGGACTCTTCGCGCAGGTCGATGAGGTGGTTATGCAGGGCGCGGTCATAGGCGCGAAGGGCGTCGTTCAGCGAGGCCCAGAACCCTCCGACGGGCTTGAGCAGGTTCTGCACGACGGTGTCGTAGACGGGGACGAGGCGGGGGCGCTTGCGGGCGATGAGCTTGCTGACGGTCGTTGGCCCCAGGCCAGTGATCGACCGCAGCTCGGCCTCGAGCTGCCACGGTGCCCAGGACGACGTGATGTCTGCGGGCTCGACGCAGACGAGGTCCCGGTCCGTGGGAATCTGGCGCAGCAGTTTGTGGAGCGTTGATCGTCGGTGCTCCAGGATCTCCAGCGCGGCGCGTCCGGGTACTCGGACCGAGAGCAGAGCGACGGCAACCAGGTCCTCGGGAGTGAACTCGTCGGCCACGCCGGGCCGGTCACCACCGCCGCCGAGCCGCTCGAACCTGGAACCGGTGTACCCGGACGATGCGGCGACCGGGGCGAAGAAGTCCCGGAGGTAGGCAACCGCGCGGGCCCGGCCTGCCGGTGTGAGCGTGGCCGGGAGCGTCAAGGCAGGCAGACGGTTCACGGCATCCTGACGGTTGCCGTGGTGACGTCGAACTGGCCAGTGACGGCCGCGGTGATGAGTGCTTGGCGGCGTTCGCGAAGGAGCGAGACCTGGCCCGTGAGCGCGGACTGCAGACGCGCGCTCTCTTGGCGCGTCTCTGCGATGGCCGCTACAACGGAACGCTGGATGGACAGCGCCGGTACGGGGATCGCGATCTCCCGCGCGACATCGGTGTTGATGCGGGTGCGGGTGGATCCTCGACTCAAAGTGGCGGTGCGTGACGTTACGCGCGGCGCACTGATCGCCAAGGCTGCGTAGTCGTGCAGGAGGCCAGCCTTATCGAAGCGCAGCCGGTAACAGTCAGCCTTAACAATGGCCGCACCAATGTCCGGCACAACGCACGCTCGCCCAACAGGCCGAGAGGAGTCTCCGAGCCCCGCAATCACGACGTCGCCAGCGCGGGCGGCGTAGGCCTGCAGTTCCTCAAAATAGTCCATTGAGACGAAGGCTTCGTCGCCATCCAAGAACTCGCCCGTTCCCACATTTCCGAGCCGGATGACGCGTGCCCCGCCGTCGGTGTAGTGCGATGACTTTAGCGAGGACCCAAACGGCCCGTCAGCGATGGAGACGAGATGACGTCGCAGCGGAACGAGATCCGATCCGGCCTGGTCGTCGAGGATTCCCTGCCAACGCAGCGAGGTCCGCTCGGACAGCAGAGTCACCTGGCGATCGCGGAGGGCCATCAACTGGTCCAAGTGGGAGGTTTCGGCGTCGAGGAAGTCGGCGATGCGGCGCTGCTCGTCGATCGAGGGCGCTGGCAGGCGTTGACCGAGGATGTCGGACGAAGAGAGGTGCTTCACCGTGGTGGAGAAGGTGAGATCGTTCACTACCTTGAGGAGCGCCGGGAGCGCGTAGGCGACGAACCTGTGATCAGTGCCTGCGAGTGGGCGCAGCATGCAGAGCCGTTGATTCAGGGCCGCAGGGCCGCGATCCCAGACGACCACGTTGAAGTCGCCATCCATACCGACGACGACATCCCCAGCTTCAAGGACTGCGCGCCGGGGAACAACTCCTCGTGGCACGTAGATGTCGAACTCGTCAGCCGTTAGGTCTCGGATGCGGACGAGCGGGATGTCGCCCTCCGCTGCGAAGTCCTCCGAACTGAATGGGTGCCCGTTGACAAGGTCAACAAGATCGCCAACGCGTTGGACCAACCAACCGTCCTGCAGCGTCGGCGCCGGCACGTAGTCGGCCGCTCTGATCACGACGTGACCTCGCCCAGCAGGCGCTGGATCTCCGCTTCCAGGGCCTTGAGCTCGGCGTCGATCTCGGCGAGCGGGCGCGGCGGCGTGTAGACGTAGAAGTGGCGGGTGAACGGGATCTCGTAGCCGACCTTGGTCTTCGTGTGGTCGATCCAGGCGTCGGGCACGTGCGGGAGCACCTCGCGGGCCAGGTACTCGCCGACGTCCTCGCCGAGGGGGACGTTCTCGTTGTCGCGCAGGTCGGGGTCGGGCAGCGGGTGGCCGTGGCGGTCGGCCTGCAACTCGCCGTCCGAGTCGGGGACCGAGACTGCGGCCCAGATGACCTTGAGCAGAGCCGCGCCGACGGCCGCACCGCGAGACTCCAGCGCTGCCGTGAGCGCGCGCTCGAAGGCCTTGCGGGTGGCGCCGTCCGCCTCGCGCAGCGACTCCAGCGCGTCGACCACGCGGGCGGCGTCGTCGGGCGGCAGGGCACGGAACGGCTTGCTGGCGCGGACCGCGTCGACGGCGTCGTCGGACACCACGAAGCGCAGCCGCAGCGGCCGCTCGACGGTGATGCGCTGGTAGCCGAACGCCGTCGTCGGGAACACCTTGACGCGGGCGGGGCCGTCGGCGGGCTCGTCTGAGGCGAGCTCCAGGGCGTCGGCGTACCAGCGCGTCACCTGCGCGATCTGCTCGTCGGAGATCTCCTTGCGCTTGTCGCCGAGCGACTTGCGCATCTTGGTGAACTGGTCGCGGGCGTCCAGCAGGACGACCGTGCCGCGGTGCTCGGGGCGCTTGCGGTTGGACAGGATCCAGAAGTAGGTGGAGATGCCGGTGTTGTAGAACAGCTGGTCGGGCAGGGCGACGATGCCCTCCAGCCAGTCGTTCTCCAGGATCCAGCGGCGGATCTCCGACTCGCCGGAGCCGGCCGCGCCGGTGAACAGCGGGGAGCCGTTGAAGACGATCGCCAGGCGCGAGCCGCCCTCGGACACCGGCTTCATCTTGGCGAGCATGTGCTGCAGGAACAGCAGCGACCCGTCGTTGATGCGCGGGGTGCCGGCGCCGAACCTGCCGGCGTGCCCGCGGGCGGCCTCGGCCTCGATGAACGACTGGACCTTCTTCCACTCCACGCCGAACGGCGGGTTGGCGAGCATGTAGTCGAAGGTGCGGCCGGCGTGCGCGTCGTGGGAGAAGGAGTTGCCGAACGCGATGTTGGCCGCGTTGTGGCCCTTGAGCATCATGTCCGAGCGGCAGATCGCGTACGTCTCGCCGTTGAGCTCCTGGCCGAACAGCTCCAGGCGCGCGGCGTCATTGTGACTCCGGACCCAGTCCTCGGCGGTGGACAGCATGCCGCCGGTGCCGCACGCGGGGTCGTACAGGGTCTTGACGATGCCCGGCGTGGCGAGGGTGTCGGACTCGTCGGCCAGCAGCAGGTTCACCATGAGGCGGATGACCTCACGCGGGGTGAAGTGCTCCCCGGCCGTCTCGTTGCCGAGCTCGGAGAACTTACGGATCAGCTCCTCGAAGACGTAACCCATCTCCAGGTTGGAGACCGCGTCGGGGTGCAGGTCGACGTCCGCGAACCGGGCGACCACCTGGTAGAGCAGGCCGGCCTCGTCGAGGCGGGTGATCTGCGCGTCGAACCCGTACTTCTCCAACACCTCGACCGCCCCGGGGGAGAACGCGTCGATGTACAGGCGCAGGGACCGGGCGATGTGGTCGGGGTCGGCGAGCAGCCCGCGGAAGTCCAACGGGGAGACGTTGTAGAACTCCTGCTTGGCCGCCCGGCGCAGCATCGGGTCGACGTTGCCGGTGCCGGAGCCCTTGAGGCTCTCCACCTTGGCGAGCACAGCGGGCTTGGTGGGCTCCAGCACGCAGTCGAGACGGCGCAGCACGGTCAGCGGGAGGATCACCTTTCCGTACTCGGACTGCTTGTAGTCCCCGCGGAGCAGGTCGGCCACGGACCAGATGAACCCGACCATGTCCCTGAAGCCGTTCACGCGGACGTGCCTCCACTGCTCGTGCGGGGTGTGCTCTGGGCAGTCTGCCGCACGTGGTGAGCGTCGTGGCGCCAATGCGCGAGCCCGCGGTGCCTCGTCGCTAGAGCTGGAGATGCAGGCGCAGCGACGCGCGACTCCGGGCGACCGTCCTGCCCGTAGGGGCGCGCGGGGATCGAACCCGCGACCCGGTCACGTCGCGGCCGGTACCCCCGGACCGTCGCCGCCGCCACGCAGCACCTTCTGCATGGGCCTGCCCTTGGCGAGCTCGTCGACCAGCTTGTCGAGGTAGCGGATCCTCTGCATCAGCGGGTCCTCGATCTGCTCGACCCGGATGCCGCACACCGTCCCCGTAATGAGGCTCATCCGAGGGTTCATCGCGGGAGCCTGGTCGAAGAAGGTCCTCAGGTCGACATCCGCAGCGATGCTTCGCTCCAGGCCGTCCACGTCGTACCCCGTGAGCCAGGAGATGACCTGGTCAACCTCGTCCTTGGACCGGTTCTTCCGCTCGGCCTTCGCGACGTAGAGCGGGTAGATGGTGGCGATGCTCATGTCGAAGAGGTGACGTCGCGGCACGGCATGCCTCCCTGGGTTGATCGGCGGGCGACCCAGCCCTGCAGCGAGGCTAACGCGCACGACGTCGGCGCAGACTCCACCCGATCTGGGCGGACCGTCGATGTCGGCGGCGCTGAACGTCGAGCGCTCGACGAGTCACAGCAGCAGCCGGATCTATGCACAGGAGCGGGTGGGCCCCGCGGGGATCGAACCCGCAACCCGCGGATTAAAAGTCCGCTGCTCTGCCAGTTGAGCTAGAGGCCCGAGACATGGGGAACTCGGCCGGCAGTTCCTGGCGGGGAACGCTAGGGACAACCGCCCGATGACGCACGACCGAGGACAGGCTACGCGGGACCAGATGTCGGCGGCGCGGGGCAGGGCCTGCGACTCATCTCCCTGGGGCGCGGGCTGCGGAGCTCGTGCCTGTCACTCGACGTGCGGATCGGCGCGCGGCTCCTCATCGCCGTCGCTCGATGCGCGCACCAGCATCCGTTCGCCGGGACGACCGAAGATGCTCAGCACTTCGGCGGGGCCATCGCCCGGGCTGCCGAACCAGTGCGGGACCCGGGTGTCGAACTCGGCCGCCTCGCCGACGCTGAGGACAAGGTCCTGGTCGCCGAGGACGAGCCGCATCCGTCCGGAGAGCACGTACAGCCACTCGAACCCGTCGTGCGCACGCGGTCGGGGAGTCGACTGGGACGCCGGCACGACGATCTTCCAGGCCTGGACGCCGCCGGGATGAGTCAGCGGCAGGACGGTGCGGCCGTTGATCCGGCGCGGCTTGGGTCGGATGCGCGGGTCCCCGACCTCAGGTGCCCCGACGAGGTCGTCGATCGGCACGCGGTACGCCAGGGCCAGGGGTAGCAGCAGCTCGAGTGCGGGTCGGCGCTGACCGTTCTCAAGTCTGGAAAGGGTGCTCTTCGAGATGCCGGTTCGATCGGCCACCTCGGTGAGGGTCAGCCCGCGCTGCTCGCGCACCCGCCGCAGCCGTGGACCGACGAGGCCGAGGGTGGCGGCGATCGTCGTCGCCACCGGGGAAGCGCCGTCGTCGGGCGCTGCGCGTGTCGGTTCCACGGGACCAGTGGAACGTGCGATTCCCGGAAATGGCAACAGGCATTGCTTGAGTGCGGGTCGGCCGCGCACTCTCGATGACATGAACGAGAACGCGTACGACGTGGTGGTTGTCGGCGGCGGCGCCGCCGGGCTGTCGGCCGCCCTGGTGCTCGGCCGGGCGCGGCGCACGGTGGCGGTGGTGGACTCCGGCACTCCGCGCAACGCTCCTGCAGCGCACATGCAGGGCTACCTGTCCCGCGACGGGATGCCACCGGGCGAGCTCATTGCCGCCGGTCGCCGGGAGGTCGAGGGGTACGGGGTGAGGCTCATCGACGGCTACGTCACAGGCATCGTCCCGGCTGAGCGAGGCTTCGAGGTGCACCTGGCCGACGGCGAGCCACTGACGGCCCGACGGGTTCTCCTGGCCACGGGGCTCCGGGACGTCGTCCCCGATCTTCCTGGCGTCGCCGAGCGGTGGGGTCGTGACCTGCTGCACTGCCCGTACTGCCACGGCTACGAGGTTCGTGACCTTGCCCTTGGAGTGCTAGGAGGTACGCCCGGCGCCGTGCAGCACGCGCTGCTGGTGCGCCAGTGGTCGGCCGACGTGGTCTTCTTCCCTCACACCGGCGTCCTGGATGACGTCGAGACCGAGCAGCTCACCGCCCGGGGTGTCGCCATCGTCGAAGGCACTGTCGCGGCTCTGGTCATCGATGGGGACCGCCTTCGCGGTGTCGAGCTGGCCGACGGCCGGGTCATCCGGCGCGCTGCCGTGTTCGTGCGGCCCCGCCTGGTCCCCAGCAGTGGCCTCCCTGCCGCGCTTGGCGCCGACCTGGACGAGAGCGGCTGGGCACGGACAGATGCCCACGGACGCACGTCGGTGCCGGGCATCTGGGTGGCCGGCAACGCGTCCGACCCTGGCGCTCAGGTCATCACCGCGGCCGGCGAGGGGTCAGCAGCCGCCATCGCGCTCAACGCCGACCTTCTCGCCGAGGACGTCGAACGCGACGTCGCGGCGCACAGGGCGCGGACGTAGCCCTCAACCGCCTACCGGGTCCCCCGTCACGTCCCGATCCGCTGAAGGAGCCTTCGCCATGCCCGAGAACCCGACGACCCCCGCACCCCGCACATCCCCCCCGACCAGGCACGAGCTGGCGCTGATGATCTGGGTGGCCGTCTTCCCCACCCTCACCGTGCTGAACCTGGCTCTCGGCCGGTTCCTCGTCGACCTGCCCGTCGTGGTCCGAACGCTCGTCCTTGCCACGATCGCCGTCCCCATCGTCATCTACGGCCTGATGCCGCACCTGCACCGCCTCCGTCTGAAGCTCCTGGCCAGCCGCACCGCGTAGCGCCAGCCCGAGCACGCACGAACTGCACCGCCCCTGGAGGCCGTCGCCCGGGTCGGCGCCCCCGACATCCAGCCGGCCACGGCGGGCTCACCCGGGCGCACGAGATGCGCCGTCTGCGGGCCGACGGAGCGGAGCGTCCGCGCTGGACGAGGCCACCTGGAAGGGAGCCTCCGCGATGCCCCAGTCAGTCGAGCGGGCAGATCGACCCGGCGGCGATCTGGGCGACGTGGTCGGTCGCGGTGCCGCCGTCGGTCAGGACCTGCAGATGCCCCTCGGACCAGATCCACAGTCCGGGCACCCAGGAGAGCTGGCCGGGCATCGTCGGATACGTCGCCTGCATGGTCGCCACGGTGTCCCCGACCCCCAGGCCCTCGCCGGTCCGCAACCCGAGGTCGGCATCGGTCAGGTTCCAGCCCCCGGCGTACGGGGGGGCGGGCGCGTAGGTCGGCGGCCCCGGGTCGCCCGGGGACGTCATCACCTCGGTCAGGATCGGCACGAACAGCCCGCCCCACGCCAGGAGCCGGCCGGGGTCCCCGGTGATGGCACAGGCCGTGGTGGGGTCGGCGACCTCGTGCGGCCCGAGCCTGGCGTCCAGGTAGGCGATGACGTCGGCCTCCGGCGCATTGAGCGGCAGGTCGCCGATCGACCCGTCGGACCCGAGCGTGAACCCGAGCTCACCGGGCGTCTCCGCGGTCGTGGTCGCGGTCGGCGTGGGGGTCGCGACCGGCGTGGGCGTGGGCGTCGGGCTCGGGGCGGAGCTCGTCGTCGGGCTCGGGCCGGCGATCGGCACGAACGGTGAGCTCTGCCAGTGGTTCGCGACGGTGATCCCCCCGAGCACGAGGGCGGCCGCCGCACCGACGCCCGCCAGGCTGAACGCGGTGGTGCGTGCGAAGCGCTGCCGGTGCACGCGGCTCAGGAGCGCGTCGACCGGCAGCGCGTTGCCCGGCGAGTCGTCGGCGAGGGCGTGCAGGTCGCGCCGGAAGTCGTCAGTCATGGTCGGCTCCTCGTCGGGTCGCCGGGTTCGACGAGAGCGCCGTGCGCGGCGTGGCGGCTCGGTCCACCAGGACGACGGTGCGGTCGCCGTCGGGCACGTGCAACGAGGGTGTCGGGCCCAGGCGCGCCTCCAGCTTGTGCACCGCGTTGCTCAGGTACCGCTTGACCGTGCCCGGTGCGAGCTTCAACTGTGCGGCGATCTCGGGCACGGTGAGGTCGTCGTAATACCGCAGCACGATGCAGGCGCGCTCCTGCGGCGCCAGGGATCCCAGCGCCGCGCGCAGGTCGAGCCGATCCGCCGCCGCGACGTCCGGACCGTCCCGGTGCTCGTCGCGCGCCAGCAGGTGCCGCACCGCCGCCCACCGCTGCCGGCGTCGGAACGCGTCGATGTACAGGGTGAGGATCACCCGGCGCACGTACGCCTCGGCCACGTCAGGGGTGAACCCCGACCGGGAGTGCACGAACACCTTCACCAGCGCGTCCTGGACGAGGTCCTGCGCAGCGGCCGAGTCGCCCGTGAGCAGGTACGCGTACCCGGTCATGGCTTTGCCGCGCTCGCGGGCGAGCTCACCCAGCAGTCGGTCGCTGGCGCTCTCGGGCATTCTCGGCTCCCCGGCCCGGCATCGTCGGCCCGGGTGTGGGCCGCAGCGAATCGGCACCCACCCTAGTGACGCCGGGGGGCCGCGAAACGTTGTAGCGGCGGTCGGGGCAATACGGCGATGCGGGAGCCCCGCCCGAGGCGGTCGCGACCCTTGACGCCCTCCGACCTCGAGTCGTCTACTGGCCGGACTCAACGCTTCGAGGGGTGCCATGAGCGCGCAGGACGAGCGGGTCGCGCAGTTCCACCGGCTGCACGCCGCCGGCTGCTTCGTCATGCCGAACCCGTGGGACGTCGGCAGCGCCGTGCTGCTGGAGCAGCTGGGCTTCCCCGCGCTGGCCACCACCAGCGCCGGCTACGCCTGGACGCGCGGCCGGGCCGACAAGGGCATCGGGCTCGAGGAGATGCTCGCGCACCTGGCGAGCATCGTCGATGCGACGTCCCTGCCGGTGAACGCCGACTTCGAGGGCGGCTACGCGGTCGACCCTGAGCAGGTCGGCGTCAACGTCACGCGCGCCGTGGCCACCGGCATCGCGGGGCTGTCCATCGAGGACTCCACCGGAGACGACGCCAACCCGCTGTTCCCGCTCGGGCTGGCGATCGAGCGCGTGCGCGCCGCGCGGGCGGCGATCGACGCGACCGGGACGGGCGTGCTGCTCACTGCCCGCTCGGAAGGGTTCGTCGTCGGCCACCCCGATCTGGACGACACCATCCTGCGGCTGCGCGCCTACGCCGAGGCCGGCGCGGACTGCGTCTACGCCCCGCGCCTCGACACCGCTGCCCAGGTGTCCGCCCTGGTGACGGCGGTAGCGCCGACGCCCGTGAACCTGCTGGTGCACACCCCGTTCATCACCGTCGCGCAGGCCGCCGCGCTGGGCGTGCGCCGCATCAGCGTCGGCGGCACCCTCGCCCGCGTCGCGTTGCTGAGCTTCCGGGCCGCGGCCCAGGAGATCGCCGATGCGGGAACCTTCAGCCGCTTCGCGGACCTGATCAACCCGGACGTGCTGTTCGCGGACCGCTGACCGTGCCGAGGTGCCTGCCGCGCGAGGGCCCCGGCGGCGCGGTGCTCGGCTGAGCGGCGGTCAGCGGGGTGACTCGTCCACCACCGGGAACGCCGTGACGGTGCGGATGGCCAGCGGCCCGGCGGTCCCGGCGGCAGTGCCGGGCTCGGGCGCCACGACCGTGAGGGACCCCCACCCGGGTACGTCGACGGCGGTCCCGACGGCCCCCTGGACCGCGGTCTCGCCCTGGCCATCCGCGCGCACGGTGAGGTCGACGACGCCGTCGGCGGCGCCGTCCTTGCGGATCTCGACCGATGCGGCGGTGATGCGGAGGGTCCCGGTCGCCCCGGCGAGGGTGAACGTGCTGGTGAACTGCAGGGGGGCCTCGGTCTGCGCACGGAAGTGCAGCGTCGTCGGGGGCCGCGCACCGCCGGTCGTCACGGGGTCGCCCTCGACCTCCTCGACGGTGAGCAGTCCCCACCCCGGGATCTCGGCGACCTGCCCGAGCTCACCCCACACGGTCTGCTCCTCGATGCCCGGCCCGGACACGGTGAACGACGCGCGGGGTTCACCCGGCCCGCTGGTGCCGTCGACCGCGGCGACGACCACGCCGTTGACCGTGACCTGCGTACCCGTCGGCAGGGCGAACTGCCCCGAGGGCTGTGCCGGGTCGAGCGTCGGCCCGGCCGGGGTGGTCGGGGTCGGCGCCGACGTCGTCGGCCCGCCGGTCCCGCCGTCGGTCATCGTGGGGCCCGGGGTCGGCTCACCGGTGCATGCGCTCAGAGCGAGCACGACGACGACGAGGGCGACGGCCGCGGACTCGCGCCTCACGGGGCGGCGCCGTCCGCGCTCGCGTCACCGATCCCCAGCCCAGTGGACACCCAGCGACTCTAGCGAAGGCAGGCGGTCGGGAAGCCGGAACCTTCGGCCGCTTCGCGGATCTGACCAGCCCGGACGCGTTCTTCGAGGACCGCTAGCCCTCCAGGTCCATGTTGGCGCCCATCACCACGGTCCGCTCCGGCGGCAGGTGGAACACCTCGGTGCGGCTGGCGGCGTTGTGCGCCATCCAGACGAACAGCCGCGAGCGCCAGCCCTTGAGCTTCGGCGCCCCCGCGGCGTGCACGGTCAGGAGCGAGAGGAAG
>Ga0302287_10000672_pt1 | contig 15863 bp, 12 predicted proteins | sample III_Fen_E2_4_FD_200452 | JGI IMG/M metagenome (GOLD analysis project Ga0302287, IMG submission 200452) | Peat permafrost microbial communities from Stordalen Mire near Abisko, Sweden - III_Fen_E2_4 | ecosystem: Environmental > Terrestrial > Soil > Wetlands > Permafrost | place: Sweden: Abisko...
GCTCCAGCATGGCTGCTCAGGCGGTCCACATAAATATCCGGCAGACCCTGCTTGCGTCCCAGCAGGTGCTATAGTCCAGCCTCTTATCGCGCGGTGGAGCAGCCTGGTAGCTCGTTGGGCTCATAACCCAAAGGTCGTAAGTTCAAATCTTGCCCGCGCAACCAACGACTGATTAAAGCGTTTTTGTCGATGACAAGAACGCTTTTTTTGTTTCCAATTTCCCCTGTCATGCGGCACGCTTCCTGTGTACTGACGCAGCTTGGTAAAGGGTCGTGCTAACCAGCACGTGGCCTGCGCATTTTTGCGAGCCGGAATCCCATTCTCAAACCCACCCGCGTCGCCACTGGGTGTCGTCCCGCAGTTCTTTCCAGTCCATCCGGCGTGTAGCCCTGGAATGCACGGCCTCCAGGTCAATCCACTTGACCATGCCTTGGTCCAGTTCAGGCGCCACTACTTTTGAAACTAGAAAGTGCTTTTCCTTTGCGATGGGTTTGACGGCAGTCCACTTGGACAGCAACAGTTTGTTGGGCTGCAATGTATTCATCGCTCCATGTTAGACGCTTTGAATATCCCCAGTTTTCCCACGTTCGCGCCAACGAGGCCACACTTCATCCATCAGCCGATGCCATGCCGTAAATTCACGGCGTTCACCGATAGAAAAAAATGAAAATCCTGATTGCCGCCGTCTTTGTCCTGAGCAGCGCATTTGCCAACGCCGCTGACAATCACCTGCCGACCCCTGCGTTGACGTCGATCAGCGCGCTCGACGTTCCGCGCTACATGGGCACATGGCACGAAATTGCCAAATTCCCGGCCTGGTTTCAGAAAAAATGCGTCGCCGATACCCGGGCCGAGTACAGGTTGCAGCCAGACGGCCGGGTGCAAGTCATCAACCAGTGCCGACAGGAAAACGGCGCGATGAAGGAGGCGCTGGGCAGCGCCCGGCAGATGGGAGGCCCGACATCTTCGAAGCTGGAGGTCCGCTTTGCTCCGGCCTGGCTGTCCTTCATTCCAGCAGTATGGGGCGACTACTGGGTCATCGACCTGGATACGGCTTACCAGCTTGTGGCCGTCAGTGAGCCCAAGCGGGAGTATCTGTGGATATTATCCAGAAGCCCGAAAGTTGACCCTGGCGTCTATGCTGCCTTGTTGACACGGCTGTCTGGCATGGGGTTTGACGTCCAGCGGCTGGAAAAGACCCTGCAGCGGGAGTGAAGCGGGTTTGAGTTCCGGGCTGTAAAAACGCCGCGTAGGGCGATGAAGGGTCGCTTGGCTCGTCAGGGTGGTGTGCTTGATCTTGATGAGGCCGACTATTTCGGGAATTTACTTGGATGGTTTTAAAACTTGTACACAGTCTTGGTAAGTTTTCTGGGATTTTTAGCGTCTACGATGGTTTGTCTGGCCCTTATTACAGGGGCCGTTTCACGGAACGCATCTAGGCAGATCAATGAACGTCTTCAATCCATCCGATCTCAAAACCATCCTTCACTCCAAGCGAGCCAACCTGTATTACCTGGAACACTGCAGGGTGCTGGTCAACGGCGGGCGCGTCGAGTACGTGACCGACGAGGGTAAACGCTCGCTGTACTGGAACATTCCGATTGCCAACACCACGACCATATTGCTGGGCACGGGCACATCTTTGACCCAGGCAGCCATGCGCGAGTTGGCCAAGGCGGGCGTGCTGGTGGGCTTTTGCGGCGGGGGTGGCACACCACTGTTCAGCGCCAACGAAGTCGATGTCGAAGTGGCCTGGCTCACGCCGCAAAGTGAATACCGCCCAACGGAGTATCTCCAGCACTGGGTGCGCTTCTGGTTTGACGATACGCGGCGGCTGGACGCGGCCAAGGCGTTTCAATTGGCCCGGCTGGAGCGCATCCGCCAGCACTGGCTGCATGGAAAATCGCTGCGCGAAGCCGGTTTTGCCCTCGATGCCGCCACGCTGGAAGGGGCGCTGAACCAGTCGCGTCAAGCTATCGCCAGCGTGCCGGACAACACCCATTTGCTGACCGAAGAAGCGCGCCTGAGCAAGCTGCTGTTCAAGCTGGCCGCCCGCGCCACCCATTACGGCGATTTCACCCGTGGCCAGCGTGGCAGCGGCAGTGATCCGGCGAACCGCTTTTTAGACCACGGCAATTACCTCGCCTACGGCTTGGCGGCCAGCGCGACCTGGGTGCTGGGCCTGCCGCACGGCTTGGCGGTGCTGCACGGCAAGACGCGGCGCGGCGGTTTGGTGTTCGATGTGGCCGACTTGGTCAAGGACGCGACGATTTTGCCGCAGGCGTTTATCTCCGCGATGCGCGGCGACAGCGAGCAGGATTTTCGCAAAGCCTGCATCGAAGCCTTGACGCGCAGCGAGGCGCTGGATTTCATGATCGACACGCTCAAAGACGTGGCGGTCAAGACCGCCAGCGCCATGATGCCCGCTGCGGCCATCACAGACGCGGCGCAAGCGATGGACATGACGGCAACGCCGGGAGAGCAGGCATGAACATCCTGCTCGTCTCGCAGTGCGACAAGCGCGCGCTGACCGAAACCCGGCGCATCCTCGACCAGTTCGCCGAGCGGCGCGGCGATCGTACTTGGCAAACGCCCATCACCCAGGCCGGGCTGGACACGCTACGCCGCCTGCTGAAAAAAACCGCTCGCAAAAATACCGCTGTTGCCTGCCACTGGATTCGCGGGCTGGACCACAGCGAACTGCTCTGGACCGTGGGCAATGCGAGCTGCTTCAACGCCCAAGGCGCGGTGCCAACCAACACGACGAGGCGCAACATCCTGCGCGGGCAGGATGAGAACGACTGGCACACCGGCCAGGATATTGCCCTGCTGACCGCGCTCGCAGCCTTGCTGCATGACCTGGGCAAGGCCTGCCGCGCTTTTCAAATGCGGCTCGAAGGCAAATTGCAGGAGCGCAACCAGTACCGGCACGAATGGGTGTCGCTGCGCCTGTTTGAAGCCTTTGTCGGCGCCGACGATGACGCCGCCTGGCTGGCGCGGCTGGCCGCACCGACACCGGCTGACGATGCCACCTGGCTTGGCCGCCTGAAGCGCGACGGGCTTGATCGTCCGGTGGCCGCGCCGTTTGCCGGGCTGGCGCGGGCACCGCTGGCTCAGGCCATAGGCTGGCTGGTGCTGACGCATCACCGCCTGCCGGTGGCGCCCGCGCAGGAGGCGGAAGACTCCCGCAGTCCGCTGGGCAGCAAAGTGTCGTGGATGTCCGCGCCTGCGCTGAAAGACGTGCTGGCCCGCATAGACGCAGGCTGGAATGAAAAAACCGGTGATGGCGATGTCAGCGTCCTGCCGCTCTACTGGCAATTTCCGCACGGCTTGCCCGTCAGCACCGAGCTGTGGCGCAAGCGCGCCGCGCGCCTGGCCCAGCGCCTGCTGTTGCTGCGCGCCCAGCCCGGCAAAGGCGACTGGCTGGCCAATCCGTATGTGATGCACCTGTCGCGGCTGTGTCTGATGCTGGCCGATCACCACTATTCCAGCCTGAGCAGCGACGCAAAAGGCAAACCCGACCCGGCCCGCATCAAGGGGCTTGAAGGCTACCCACTGTTTGCCAATACCGACCAAGGCTGCTTCAACCAGACGCTGGACGAGCACCTGCTCGGCGTGGCCCAGCACAGCGGCGACATCACCCACGCGCTGCCGCGCTTTGACGAGCAGCTCCCGCGTCTGGCGCGGCACAAGGGCCTGAGCAAGCGCTCCAAGAACGAAAATTTCCGCTGGCAGGACAAGGCCGCCGACACTGCTGCCGCGATGCGCGAACGCTCCACGCAAAGCGGCGCCTTTATCGTCAACATGGCCTCGACCGGCTGCGGCAAGACGCTGGCCAATGCACGCATCATGTACGCGCTGGCCGACGCCGAGCGCGGCATGCGCTGCGCCTTTGCGATGGGCCTGCGCACCCTGACGCTGCAGACCGGAACAGCTTTTCGGGAGCTGCTCAGCCTGGGCGATGACGAGGTGGCGATTCGCGTCGGCGGCTCGGCCAGCCGGGCGCTGTTCGAGCATTACGAGCGCGAGGCCGAAGCCACGGGTTCCGCGTCGCGCCAGGCGCTGCTCGATGAAAACAGCTACGTCCGCTTTGAGGGCAACCACGACGCGCATCCGCTGTTGCGCCGTGTCATGCACGAGCCGCAAGTGCGCGCCCTGCTGACTGCGCCGCTGCTGGTTTGCACCATCGACCACTTGACACCCGCCACCGAAAGCCAGCGTGGCGGTGGTCAAATCGCGCCCATGCTGCGGCTGATGAGCGGTGACTTGGTGCTCGATGAGCCGGACGATTTCGACATCGCCGACCTGCCCGCGCTCACGCGGCTGGTGCATTGGGCCGGTTTGCTGGGCGCGCGCGTGCTGCTGTCCTCGGCCACCTTGCCGCCCGCGCTGGTGCAGGGGCTGTTCGAGGCCTACCGCAACGGGCGCCATCATTTCCAGCGCAACCGGGGCCAGCGGCCCGAGGGCGCAGACCGGGCGCCGCAGGTGTGCTGCGCCTGGTTCGACGAGTTCAGCCAGTCGCAAGCCGATTGCGCCGACGCGCAGGGTTTTGCCGCTGCGCACCAGGCTTTTGCCGCCCGGCGCTGCGAGCAGCTCGCCAAGGCCGTGGTGCGCCGCCGCTACGAACTGCTGGCGCTGGACGTGGGCGCCGAGCGCGACCAACACACGGCCCGCTTTGCCGAACTGACCCGCGACGCAGCCATCGCGCTGCACGCCCAGCACCACAGCGACGATCCGCACAGCGCCAAACGCGTCAGCTTTGGCCTGATTCGCATGGCCAATATCGAACAACTGGTGGAAGTCGCGCTGGCGCTGTACGCGCTGGGCGCGCCTGACGGTGTGCAGATTCACCTGTGTACTTATCACTCGCAATTCCCGCTGTTGATCCGCTCCGGCATCGAGCGCCAGCTTGATCAGGCGCTGAACCGTCGCCAGCGCGATGCGGTGTTCGATCTGCCCGGCATCCGCCAGCGGCTCGACGCTTATCCGCAAGCTGACCAGCTTTTCATCGTGCTCGGCTCGCCCGTCACCGAAGTCGGGCGCGACCACGATTACGACTGGGCGGTGGTCGAGCCTTCGTCGATGCGCTCCTTGATCCAACTGGCCGGGCGCATCCGCCGCCACCGCGAGGGCGAGTGCCAGGCGCCAAACCTGCGGGTGTTCGACACCAACCTGCGCCATTTCCGCGAGCCGGGCAAGCCAGCGTTTTGCAGGCCGGGGTTTGAAAGCGCTGAATTCCCGCTTGACACCCACAACCTCAAGCAACTGCTGCCGATGACGCTAAACGGCGTGATTGACGCCGGGCCGCGTATCGCCGCACCGCCCGGCGTCTTGCAGCCGCGTGCCCGGCTGGTGGACCTGGAACACGTCCGCATGGGCAAACAGATGCTGCTTCAGTCCGCCGCCGCCGCACCTGCGGTTTTGCCCGGAACGCGCCAGCGCGGCTCCGCTCAGGCCAGCACGCCCGCGCCGCTCAACGCCGTCAGTTGGTGGAGCCTGCCGCCCGCCGACGCACTGCTGACCGCCGTGCTGCCGCAGCAGCAGCCGTTTCGGCTCGACACGATGGAGCGCGTCGATCTGGTGCTGCGCCCGAACGAGGACGAAGACGATTACGAGCTGGCGCAGTTGATGAAAAAGCCCGGCGACCGCCACGGGGAGACCGTGTTTTTACGGGTGGAGGCATCGCAAAACCACCGCATTGACGACACAGCAGTGCAGGGCCACGGCATCAGCGTCTGGGGCGAGAGCAACTACTGGGAGGCCTTGACCGCGCTGGCCGCCGAGCTGGACATGCCGCTGGCCGACTGCGCCCGGCGCTTTGGCACCGTGACGCTGCCCAAGCATGACAACGGCTGGCGTTTCCACCCGGCGCTGGGGTTTACCAAGTACAGGTGATGCGTGGCGTTTTCGTACAGCGACAGCTCGAATCTTGTTGTGCTTTAGATGAGCAGAGTTTCCAGCCCTTTTGTCTCGACGATCTGAAGCAGTTTGGCGGCGGCCCCGCTGGGGTGCTTGTCCGCTGTGGGCGACTCCCACTTTTGCACGGTGGAGACGCTCACATTGAGAAATGAGGCGAACACCGATTGGCTGACTTTCGCAATGGTTGTGCGGACTGCGACAACCCGTTCGGGCGGGTAGGCGGGTGGCTCTTCGCAGAGTGTGCGAATGCGAGCCATGTCCACTTTTGACATAACACCGTGTGCCTGGAGTCCCTGCGCGGTCTCCAGCATCTCTTTGAGCATGCGGGCTTCTTCACTGTCTTTTTTGCGCATTGCAAATCTCCTTGAGTTCGCCAGAAGTTTTCATTTCGTCGAGTTTTTCCAGGCTTTGTCTATGCAAGTTGCTGGCAATCACCTTGACCACCTCGACCAAGGCGTCCGGGAAATCTGCGCCAGGCGCATTTTTCTCCCGCCCGACCAGAAAGATGATCGCGCCCGGATGTTGCTTGGCTACGAGCGTTCGAGTCGAGCCGCTCTTGCCCTGCCCAGGAACGGCAATTCGCTTTTTGCAGACACCGCCGCCCAAGTCTGCTTCATAGCGGCCTTGTTCAATGTCGCGTGCTGCCGCACAAAGCAGATCGTCACTCAACAGTTTTTTTGCCCAGCGGTCAAATGTTTTTGTTTTGAAAACTCTTTTTCTGTGCATGAAAAATTATAGCACTCAGTGCTATAAATATAAAGCCATCCAGCCTGCTGACGGCAGTATGGATGGCTTCATGTGGGCTGCCTATTCGGCAGTAAAACGTATGAGAACACTCAAAACGAGTAATTTTCTAAGCTGTTTTTCAACAGTTTTCGGAGCATACTCTATGCAAGTCAACTAAAAATTATTGTTTTAAATCACACTAAACGTGTAATGGATTATTTGTAAAACGTTTTTTAACAAACACAGGGAGGAACCTGAATGCCCAACCCCGATCCGCAGCGCGTTGCTGAGTTGCGGGCTCTCATGGCTGACTTTTTCAAAAAGCGGCTCGATGACAAGCTCGAAAAAATCAAGGATGACGATGAGGCCGCGCCCGCCCGGCGCGCTGAACTTCACCAGCAGTTCATCCCCGCTACCTGGCTTGAAGACGCGGCCCGGCGCGCCGGGCAGATTCAGGCGGTCACGCATTCCCTCAAGCCGATTCACCCCGACGCCAAAGGCACCAGTCTTTACAGTCCGCCGCAAATGCTGCCCGCGCTGCCAGTGGTCGGCAGCCACTGTCTGGGCGACGATTTTGCGGGCGATGTGGTGGGCAATGCCGCCGCGCTCGACGTTTACAAATTCCTCAAGCTCGAACACCAGGGTCGCAGCCTGCTGAAACTGGCGCTGACCCGCGATGCCAATCTGGCCGCCGCGCTCACCGACGACCTGGCGCAGGCGCAGGAATGGCTCGGCGCCTTTGCCGCGCTGACCGAGCCACGCGGGCGGCTGGCTTCGCACACCCTGGCCAAGCAGCTCTACTGGCTCACCGGCAGCGACCCGCACGACGATGCCAGCTACCACCTGCTGGCCCCGCTCTATGCCAGCTCGCTGGCGCACCGGGTTTACCAGACGGTGCAGGACGACCGCTTTAGCGAAGCCGCCAAAGCCGCCCGGCAGGCGAAAAAAGACGGCGCTTTTAGCGAACGCCCGGTGCGCGAATACCCGCAGTTGGCGGTGCAGCAACTCGGCGGCACCAAGCCGCAAAACATCAGCCAGCTCAACAGCGAGCGGCGCGGCAACAATCTTTTGTTTGCCTCGCTGCCGCCCGTCTGGCGCTCGGTGGATTTAAAACCGCTGCTCAACACCGACTCGATGTTTCCGCGCTACAGCCGCCGCCCCGAAGTCCGGCAGGCGCTCAAGGCGCTGCTGGCTTTTTTGAAATCCGACCCGGCGCGCAATCTGCAAACCCGGGAGCGCCGCGCCGAATGGGTCGATGCGCTGATCGACGAATTCCTGCAGCTTCGCGCCGAATTGGGCGCCTTGGCGCTAGGCTGGAGTCAAACACCCGACTGCCGCCTGGATGGCGCCACCAAGCACTGGCTGGACCCAGACGGCGTGGCGCAGGCTTACAAAGCCTCGGAGCGGCCGCTGCCCCTGGATACCGCCGAGCGCATCTGCGAAGCGTTCGCCAACTGGCTCAATGCCCAATTGCGCGACCCGCTGCCGATGGCTGACCCGGAGTTTCAGGAGTGGCGCAATCGAATGCACGAACAAATCAAAGCCGAAGAACGGGAGGGACGCGATGCCGACTGAAACCACCCCCAGCGACACGCCGCTGAAGGCGCTGCTGGTGCTGCCGCGCCTGCGCATTCAAAACGCCAACGCCATTTCCAGCCCGCTGACCTGGGGCTTTCCGGCCATCACCGCCTTCACCGGCCTGATGACCGCGCTGGAGCGTCGCCTCGGGCCGCAGGCGGGCATCGCGTTTTACGGCGTCGGCGTGATTTGCCACGGCTTTGAGCCGCAGGTGACGCACGGCGGCTACACCCGCAGTTTTAACCTGACGCGCAACCCGGTTCTGCAAGACGGCAGCACCGCTGCGATTGTGGAAGAGGGCCGCGTTCACCTCGACATCACGCTGGTGTTTGATGTGGAGCTGGCTTTATCGCAGTCGGGCGAAGCCGAGCGCGCCGAACTGGCTGCCCGCATCGGCGAGCTGATGGCGGGCATGCGTGTGGCAGGCGGCAGCGTGATGCCTGCGCTGCCCGGCATGTTTCGCAGCCCGCCGCGCCCGCAACTGACGCTGCTGGCCGATGAGCCTGAAGCGCGCACCCGGCAGTTTCAGCGCCTGAGTCGCCGCTGGCTGCCCGGCTTTGCGCTGGTCTCGCGTGACGACTTGCTGCAGGCGCGGCTGCTTGAGCTGCAAACGAACCAGCCCGGCGCCACGCTGCTGGACGCCTGGCTGGACCTGTCGCGGCTCAACTACCGCGCCACCCGGCACGCAGCCATCGACGAAAAAACCGGCGAGCCCCACGAAACCATCGAATGGAACCTCGACACCCGCGCTGGCTGGACCGTGCCCATGCCCGTGGGTTTTGCGCCGCTGACCGCGCTGCACCCGCCCGGCGCGGTGGCGGGCGCCCGCGATGCCCGCGTGCCCTTCCAGTTTGTCGAAAGCGTCTATTCGATAGGACAGTGGATCAGCCCGCACCGGCTGAGCGACATCGACCAACTGATGTGGCTGCCCAGCCACGACCCGCAAACCGGCCTTTACCGCTGCGTCAACGCCTTTCGGCCCGCAACTTTTTCCGCTTCTGTTTCTTCATCTGACTGAAATGCAAGGAATCTTCTCATGGCAACTACCGCCCTCAAAACCGCTTCCGTGCTGGCCTTTGAACGCAAGCTCGATCCCTCTGACGCGCTGTTTTTCTCCGGCCTTTGGGACGGGCGCGTCACCAGCAGCGGCTGGCCCGCTGTGACCGTGCGCGCCAAGTCCGTGCGCGGCACCATCTCCAATCGCCTCAAAACCAAAGACCAAGACCCGGCCAAGCTCGACGCCGCGATTGAAAACCCGAATCTGCAAACCGTCGATGTCGCCACGCTGCCCGCCGACGCCGACACGCTCAAGGTCAGCTTCACGCTGCGTGTGCTCGGCGGCGCTGGCACGCCATCGGCCTGCAACAATGCCGACTACCAGCGCAAGCTGCTCGACACGATTAAAGGCTATGTCGATGCCAACGGCTTTGCAGAACTGGCCCGCCGCTACGCCTGCAACCTGGCTAACGGACGCTTTCTCTGGCGCAACCGGCTCGGCGCTGAACAGGTGCAGGTGCAAATCGCCCAGCTTGTGCAAGGCCAGCCTGCTCAAAGCTGGACTTTTGACGCCCTGGCGCTGTCGCTGCGCCACTTTGACGCGCCGCCCGAAGCCGCCGCCGCGCTGGCCGAACTGAGTGCCTTGATCGCTGCCGGGCTGGCCGGTCAAAGCCATGTGCTGCTGCAAGTCACCGCCTTTGTGCGCGCCGGGGCCGGGCAGGAAGTGTTTCCGTCGCAGGAACTGATTCTGGACAAGGAAAAAAGCGGTAAAAGCAAAACGCTCTACACCGTCAGCGGCATGGCTGCGATGCACTCGCAAAAAGTGGGCAACGCGCTGCGCTCAATCGACACCTGGTATGAAGAGGCTGACCAGAACGGCCCGATTGCCGTCGAACCCTATGGCTCGGTGACGACGCAGGGCCGGGCCTACCGCCAGCCGAAGAAAAAAGATGATTTCTACAGCCTGTTCGACGGCTGGCTTATCAAAGACCAGGTGCCCGCGCCAGAGCAGCAGCATTTCGTCATGGCGACCTTGATTCGCGGCGGCGTGTTCGGCGACGCTGGCAAGGATTGAAGATCATGGATCACTACGTTGACATCGACGTGCAGCCAGACCCGGAATTTCCGGCGCACCAGCTGATGAGCGCGCTGTACGCGAAGCTGCACCGCGCCCTGGTTTTGCGGCAGGGCGCGGGCGCAGGGATTGGCGTGAGTTTTCCCGGCTTTGATGCGCAGGGAACGTATTTGGGCACACGCCTGCGCCTGCACGGCACGCTGGCCGCTTTGGCCGAGCTGCTGGAAAGCGATTGGCTGACGGGCATGCGCGATCACGTTGCGCTGACGCCGCCCCGGCCCGTGCCGCCCGATACCGGGCATCGGCTTGTCAAGCGCGTTCAAGTCAAGAGCAGCCCGGAGCGCCTGCGCCGCCGCCTGATGCGCCGCCACGGGTTTGACGAGCGCGAGGCCTGTGAGCGTATCCCGGACAAGCTGGCGCAACGCACGAACCTGCCATTTGTCGCACTGCGTAGCATGAGTACCGGCCAGCCTTTTATGCTGTTCATTGAGCACGGTCCGGTGCAACCTGGCGCGGTGGCTGGCGGCTTCAATGCATACGGATTGAGCCAAGGCGCGACAATCCCCTGGTTCTGACCCTTTTTTGCGGGTCTGGAACAGTTCTTTAAAAATCAACGACTTACGTGCCACCCAATTTTTTGGGTCGGCACGGCTTTTTTCGGGAAAACTCTTTCCTGACAGGCACTTGCACGGTTTATGATCTGGTTCACTGCCGAATAGGCAGCTCAGAAAACCCAGTAAAGCTGCGCCGCCACGCCCAGATTTGTTCACTGCCGAATAGGCAGCTCAGAAATGCGCCTGCGCCGCCATCGGCCCGGCGTAGATGTTCACTGCCGAATAGGCAGCTCAGAAAAGCTACACCAGCGATCTTGATGGCAATAGCCGGTTCACTGCCGAATAGGCAGCTCAGAAAGCCGAGCTTAGACGTAGCCTAGAGGCTTCATTAGTTCACTGCCGAATAGGCAGCTCAGAAAATCAACGGTGAGCCCGAGACCGCCCGCCTCATCGTTCACTGCCGAATAGGCAGCTCAGAAATGAGTTTCCCAACCCCGTCATCATGGATTACAGTTCACTGCCGAATAGGCAGCTCAGAAAGTATGCGAAGCAGATTCAACATCACTTTTGAGGTTCACTGCCGAATAGGCAGCTCAGAAACCTTGAATATTTAGCGCAGCAGCGATATCCTGTTCGTTCACTGCCGAATAGGCAGCTCAGAAAGTATTGGTCACGCTCACCGCGCAGGCCCGGAAGTTCACTGCCGAATAGGCAGCTCAGAAAAATAAGCAATTCCGGAAATTGCTGAAATAGTAGTTCACTGCCGAATAGGCAGCTCAGAAATGCTGCAGTGGTCCAGAGCGTGCGCCCTGCTTGTTCACTGCCGAATAGGCAGCTCAGAAAAGTAAGCAATCCAGTCATCACAATCACGATTGGTTCACTGCCGAATAGGCAGCTCAGAAAAGCAGGAACTTCCACCGCTGGCGCAGAGCCATGTTCACTGCCGAATAGGCAGCTCAGAAATCGTCGGTATGCCACGGGCACTGTTTACCCGACGTTCACTGCCGAATAGGCAGCTCAGAAAATAGCGGCGCGTGATTCAATTGCGGGGCTGGTGTTCACTGCCGAATAGGCAGCTCAGAAAGGATCGACGATCACAGCAATTGCCGAAGTTGAGTTCACTGCCGAATAGGCAGCTCAGAAAATTAGGTTGTGATAGCCGCCGTTGAACTCACCGTTCACTGCCGAATAGGCAGCTCAGAAACCCAGCTGCGAAGGCGATCCGGCAGAACAGCGCGTTCACTGCCGAATAGGCAGCTCAGAAAATCCGCCTGCCGCTGGGCCGTACCTACAACAAGTTCACTGCCGAATAGGCAGCTCAGAAAGTGCCGAAGATGTCTTCCACCCGCTGCTGGATGTTCACTGCCGAATAGGCAGCTCAGAAAAAGGCAAACACCTGGGACGTGCTGCAGGCGCGGTTCACTGCCGAATAGGCAGCTCAGAAAACTAGAGGGAAGTACGTTTGGAAGCCAAGCAAGTTCACTGCCGAATAGGCAGCTCAGAAAATCACTGCGCCCAACGGTATGTACAAGGACAATGTTCACTGCCGAATAGGCAGCTCAGAAAGATGATGTTGCCGACGCTCTGGCCGTGCAGCGGTTCACTGCCGAATAGGCAGCTCAGAAAACACGCTTTGCGCGCACGCCGCCATCGCGGATGTTCACTGCCGAATAGGCAGCTCAGAAAAGCTTGTTCTGCTCTTCCTTGCGGATACTTTCTGTTCACTGCCGAATAGGCAGCTCAGAAATTCCCGGCAATTTCAGCCTTTTCGCTATCCGAGTTCACTGCCGAATAGGCAGCTCAGAAAATTATCGAAAAAACTCTGGGGGGTCTGGCGTGGTTCACTGCCGAATAGGCAGCTCAGAAAAGCAGGAAACCCGCCGATGATGCTGCCGACGTGTTCACTGCCGAATAGGCAGCTCAGAAATTGTCGGGCGCAGCCACGGGAGGCTTTGACTCGTTCACTGCCGAATAGGCAGCTCAGAAATTCGAGCAGGTCATCCGCATTGACCAGCTGCGCGTTCACTGCCGAATAGGCAGCTCAGAAATTCGAGCAGGTCATCCGCATTGACCAGCTGCGCGTTCACTGCCGAATAGGCAGCTCAGAAAAGTTTGAAACTGCATCATCAATTTCTTTTTTTGTTCACTGCCGAATAGGCAGCTCAGAAAGAGCGCGACACAGCCGTATCAGCGCGTGACGCGTTCACTGCCGAATAGGCAGCTCAGAAACTAGAGGCTATAGCCGGGTACGGTGATGATAGGTTCACTGCCGAATAGGCAGCTCAGAAAAAGCGGTGCATGGAGTCGTGCTTGCGCGGGAGGTTCACTGCCGAATAGGCAGCTCAGAAAATACGCCGCGCTGGCTTCATGGCCTCGATTTGGTTCACTGCCGAATAGGCAGCTCAGAAATTGGTGGCCGGTGGCGCAACGCCGCAAGAAGCGTTCACTGCCGAATAGGCAGCTCAGAAAACGGCACAATGAGCAACACGGCCAATGCTGCGACGTTCACTGCCGAATAGGCAGCTCAGAAATTAACGATCAACTGCTGGCCAGTTGCCGACTTGTTCACTGCCGAATAGGCAGCTCAGAAAAACCGGTCAAATCTGCAAGACCCGGCACAGTGGTTCACTGCCGAATAGGCAGCTCAGAAATTCGAGGAGACCGTTGTCATGATCGCCGACAGGTTCACTGCCGAATAGGCAGCTCAGAAAGCAACAAAAAGCCGGATTCGGAAATGATCACGGTTCACTGCCGAATAGGCAGCTCAGAAATATACGGTTACTGGAAACATTTTGGTGGTGGCGTTCACTGCCGAATAGGCAGCTCAGAAAACGAACGCGACGATCATGGCCACGCCCTCAGTGTTCACTGCCGAATAGGCAGCTCAGAAAGTCAGCACGTCGTCAATGATGGCATCGCCGATTTGTTCACTGCCGAATAGGCAGCTCAGAAAAGCTTCAGCATCGTGCTGCCATCGCCTCTTCAGTTCACTGCCGAATAGGCAGCTCAGAAAATCCAGTGGAAACAGCCAGAGCAACCAGCTCGGTTCACTGCCGAATAGGCAGCTCAGAAATATTTGAAAGATTTTAAAAATGACCGCATCAGGTTCACTGCCGAATAGGCAGCTCAGAAAACGAGAGTGCGGCGGCGGGCCGACTGCTGCCAGTTCACTGCCGAATAGGCAGCTCAGAAAAACCGGAACCGGCAAGCCCGTCACCGGATCACGTTCACTGCCGAATAGGCAGCTCAGAAAACCGGGTCACGCATGGTCCTGCTCCAGGTAAGTCATTCATAAAAAATTACATTCACTAAAATTTCAAATTGAAATTCTGACCGAAATTCTCCAATATATAGCCAACATCAGCATCAAGCATTTCCAATGTCCGGCATTTTGCAGACATCCATACATACTTCATTTGCTGCCATAATTTTTCAATCCTATTGAGTTCTGGGCTATAGGGCGGCAAGAAATAGAGTTTTATGCCTTTCTTCTCAAGCTCAATCATGTGTTTACTGACCTTCTTTGAGCGGTGCATAGATGCATTGTCAAGGATAAATGTTATGGATATTGTGTACTTGCTGCAAACTTCATCCAAAAATTCAATCAAAATTTCAGAAGTCATACTTCCCGTGAACTGAGTGCTTTCCAATTCTCCCGTTGACATCATTGCAGCAAGAACATTCAGCCGCTTGCCCCGAATGGCGGGAATTAAATGCTGAAAACAAATCTTTGTCCAAGCACTTCGATTGGGGTGAATTGCCGAGAAACCTGCTTCATCCAGGTAAGCAAGCACAATCTCTCCTGCATCGGCTTTTCCTCTCAGGAGAGCGATGTCGGTTTGGGCTTGACGGAAAGCGGTTTCATCTCTTTTTTTAAGAGAGTGGCGCGTGCGTTTCCAGACGAATTCGTTTTTCCGCAGCAAGTTGACAATGGTGTTGACATGAACTGCAGTGCCGCCAGCGCCCAGATGTTTGGCAAGAACCTGCTGTGAGCTTAATGGTTCGGCCTGAACCCACGTCAGGATATTCGCTTGTTCGTCTTCCGTTATTTTCAAAGGAGCCCCTGGGCGTGGACGATCTGGCAGGGAGCTGAATTTCTCTTCATTCCAGTATTTTCTGGTGAAAGAAACCGTTCTAAAATTAATACCCAATTGTTCTGCTATTTGTTTGCAGGTCAGGCCGGTTGCAAGTAAAAGAAGTGATTTGGCTCTTTCGCGAATTCTCCAGTTGTCATCAAATTTTTCAAGGTTTTGAAGTTTGATTTTTTCTTCGCAAGAAAGGGTAAATTCTTGAACTCTCATTTTCGCCAATGTTAAATAATTATTGCCATTTTATCACTCAATAATAAAGTGCATTGTTTTTATTATTATCGACTTACAGTTCACTGCCGAATAGGCAGCTCAGAAAGCGTGGTCATGGACCGTAACGAGCATGGATATGTTCACTGCCGAATAGGCAGCTCAGAAAATACGGCCATTGAGCATCTCCGCCCAGGCCAGCGTTCACTGCCGAATAGGCAGCTCAGAAAAGTTATACCGACAACCGGTGTTTCTACAATCAGTTCACTGCCGAATAGGCAGCTCAGAAACGAAAAGAAAAAGACCGACACCGACGATGAAGGTTCACTGCCGAATAGGCAGCTCAGAAATTGTCGATTGTCTTGGCCACGGTCAGGCGACCGTTCACTGCCGAATAGGCAGCTCAGAAATTGCGTGATGCCAAGCTCTTGCTGACGTGCGGGTTCACTGCCGAATAGGCAGCTCAGAAAGATGGGGTTAAGTGCGGGATTGGGCCGCGACTGTTCACTGCCGAATAGGCAGCTCAGAAAAAGCTCAGGATTTGGCCCCTTGAGCGCAATAGGTTCACTGCCGAATAGGCAGCTCAGAAAAGGGTTCTGTCGCATTGGCGGTCGTGTCCCCTGCTCGTTTATGCTGAGCTCTTTTTTACGACGGGGATGAAACGCAATGCTGGCTGCCAAAGGAATGCGCTTCCCGATCGACATCATTTTGGTGTGC
>Ga0302287_10000674_pt1 | contig 15779 bp, 25 predicted proteins | sample III_Fen_E2_4_FD_200452 | JGI IMG/M metagenome (GOLD analysis project Ga0302287, IMG submission 200452) | Peat permafrost microbial communities from Stordalen Mire near Abisko, Sweden - III_Fen_E2_4 | ecosystem: Environmental > Terrestrial > Soil > Wetlands > Permafrost | place: Sweden: Abisko...
GACCGCAACCACTGACCCCAGTACCGGAAGGTACGACAGCGCGAAGGTATGTCGCACAAAACGACACGCCCGAGTGCGGGGGTCGGACGGACCGGGTTCAACGAGAGAGAAGTAGACGACGCCATGGCGGGACAGAAGATCCGCATCCGGCTCAAGTCCTACGACCACGAAGTCATCGACAGCTCGGCGCGCAAGATCGTCGACACGGTGACCAGAGCTGGTGCGAAGGTCGTGGGCCCGGTGCCGCTGCCGACGGAGAAGAACGTCTTCTGCGTCATCCGGTCGCCCCACAAGTACAAGGACAGCCGCGAGCACTTCGAGATGCGCACCCACAAGCGGCTCATCGACATCATCGATCCCACGCCGAAGGCGGTCGACTCGCTCATGCGGCTCGACCTGCCCGCGGACGTGAACATCGAGATCAAGCTCTGATCGCTGGGAAGGACTGATCCTCATGGCAACCCAGCAGACTGCGCGCCCTGTCACGGCGCTGCTCGGCACCAAGCTCGGCATGACCCAGGTCTGGGACGCGGCAGGTCGCCTCGTCCCGGTCACGGTCGTCGGCGTGGGCACGAACGTCGTGACACAGGTGCGCTCCGCTGAGGCTGATGGCTACGTCGCGGTGCAGCTGGCCTTCGGCCAGATCGACCCGCGCAAGGTCACCCAGCCGCTCAAGGGCCACTTCGAGAAGGCCGGGGTCACCCCCCGCCGGCATGTGGCCGAGATCCGCACCCCGAACGCCGCCGACTTCACCCCGGGCCAGGAGCTGACGGCCGCGGTGTTCGAGGCGGGCGTCCTCGTGGACGTCTCCGGGACGACGAAGGGCAAGGGCTTCGCCGGTGTCATGAAGCGTCACGGCTTCCACGGCGTCAGCTCCTCGCACGGCTCGCACCGCAACCACCGCAAGCCCGGTTCGATCGGCGCCTGCGCCACCCCGAGCCGCGTGCTCAAGGGTGTCCGCATGGCCGGCCGGATGGGCAACGAGCGGCAGACCACCCAGAACCTCACCGTGCACGCGATCGACGTCGAGAAGGGGCTGCTGCTCGTCAAGGGCGCCATCCCCGGCCCGCGGGGCGGCGTCGTCGTCGTGCGAACCGCTGTGAAGGAGGCGTGAGCGACATGAGCGACACGCTGACCGTCGACGTCCTCGACCCGCAGGGCAACAAGGCCGGTACGGCCGACCTGCCCGCCGGTGTCTTCGACGCGGCCACCAACGTCCCGCTGATCCACCAGGTCGTGGTCGCCCAGCTCGCCGCCGCGCGGCAGGGCACGCACTCCACGAAGAACCGCGGTGAGGTCAGCGGTGGCGGCCGCAAGCCGTACAAGCAGAAGGGCACCGGCCGCGCCCGGCAGGGCTCCACGCGGGCCCCGCAGTTCGCCGGTGGTGGCGTCGTGCACGGCCCGACGCCGCGCGACTACTCCCAGCGGACCCCGAAGAAGATGAAGGCCGCGGCGCTCCGCGGTGCTCTCTCGGACCGCGCCCGGGCCGGTCGCGTGCACGTCGTCACGGGCTTCGCCCCGGGCGAGGTGCCGTCGACCAAGTCCGCCATCAAGGTGCTCGACAACCTGTCCGGGCGCCGTCACGTGCTCGTCGTCGTCGAGCGTTCGGACGAGATCACCTGGAAGTCGCTGCGCAACGTCGAGCGGGTGCACCTGCTGGTCGCCGACCAGCTCAACACCTACGACGTGCTGATCAGCGACGACGTCGTGTTCACGGCCGGGGCGCTCGAGGCGTTCCTCGCCGGTCCCGCCGCGACGACGAAGGCCGTCAAGGAGGAGACGAAGTGAGCGACCTCGGTAAGGACCCGCGCGACATCCTCATCGCCCCCGTCGTGTCGGAGAAGAGCTACGGCCTGCTCGACGAGGGCAAGTACACGTTCCTCGTCGACCCGCGGGCGAACAAGACCGAGATCAAGATCGCGGTCGAGAAGGTCTTCGGTGTGAAGGTCGACTCGGTCAACACCGCCAACCGTCAGGGCAAGGCCCGCCGGACCCGGTTCGGGATCGGCCGCCGCAAGGCCACGAAGCGTGCGATCGTCACCCTCCGCGAGGGCTCGATCGACATCTTCGGCGGACCGGTCGGCTGAGCGGCGCGAGAGGACATCAGAGATGGCTATCCGTAAGTACAAGCCGACGACGCCGGGCCGACGCGGTTCGTCCGTCGCCGACTTCGCCGAGATCACGCGCTCCCAGCCGGAGAAGTCGCTGGTCCGCCCCCTGACGAAGACGGGCGGGCGCAACGCCAGCGGCAAGGTGACCACACGCCACCACGGCGGCGGCCACAAGCGCGCCTACCGCGTGATCGACTTCCGTCGTCACGACAAGGACGGCGTGCCGGCCAAGGTCGCGCACATCGAGTACGACCCCAACCGCACCGCGCGCATCGCGCTGCTGCACTACGCCGACGGCGAGAAGCGCTACATCATCGCGCCGAACAAGCTGGCGCAGGGCGACACGGTCGAGGCCGGTCCCGGTGCCGACATCAAGCCCGGCAACAACCTGCCGCTGCGCAACATCCCCACCGGCACGATCGTGCACGCCATCGAGCTGCGGCCCGGCGGCGGCGCGAAGATCGCGCGGTCGGCGGGGGCTGCCGTGCAGCTGGTGGCCAAGGACGGGCCGTTCGCGCAGCTGCGCATGCCCTCCGGCGAGATCCGCAACGTCGACCTGCGCTGCCGCGCCACGGTCGGCGAGGTGGGCAACGCCGAGCAGTCGAACATCAACTGGGGCAAGGCGGGCCGCATGCGGTGGAAGGGCAAGCGCCCGACCGTCCGTGGCGTCGCGATGAACCCGATCGACCACCCGCACGGTGGTGGCGAGGGCAAGACCTCCGGCGGCCGGCACCCGGTCAGCCCGTGGGGCCAGCCCGAGGGCCGCACCCGTCGTCCGAACAAGCCGAGCGACAAGCTCATCGTGCGCCGCCGGCGCACCGGCAAGAAGCGCTGATAGGAGCCCACGAGAATGCCTCGCAGCCTCAAGAAGGGCCCGTTCGTCGACGGCCACCTGAGCAAGAAGGTCGACGCGCAGAACGCGGCCGGCACGAAGAACGTCATCAAGACGTGGTCACGCCGTTCGGTGATCACGCCGGACTTCCTCGGCCACACGTTCGCCGTGCACGACGGCCGAAAGCACGCGCCGGTGTTCGTCACCGAGTCGATGGTCGGCCACAAGCTCGGCGAGTTCGCCCCCACGCGGACGTTCCGCGGCCACGAGAAGGACGACCGGAAGGGCCGTCGCCGCTGACCCCCGGGTCGGTAGCGACGCCTGACGGCACGAATACAGGAAGCAGGACAGCGATGGAAGCCATGGCGAAGGCACGGTTCGTCCGTGTCACGCCCCAGAAGGCTCGCCGCGTCGTGGACCTCGTCCGTGGCAAGCGGGCTGGTGAGGCCCTGGCCGTGCTGCGGTTCGCTCCGCAGTCGGCCGCCGAGCCGGTGCTCAAGACCGTGCAGTCCGCGATCGCGAACGCGGTCGAGGGTGCACGGCGCGCCAGCGAGCGGCTCGACGAGGCTGACCTCGTCGTCTCCGAGATCTTCGTGGACGAGGGCCCGACGATGAAGCGGTTCCGGCCGCGGGCGCAGGGCCGCGCGGGCCAGATCCTCAAGCGCACCAGCCACATCACGGTGGTCGTCTCCGTGCCCGAGAAGGCATCGGCGAAGACCGCCATCACCAAGGGAGGGACCCGCTAGTGGGCCAGAAGGTCAACCCGCTCGGGTACCGCCTGGGCATCACGACCGATCACCGCTCGCGGTGGTTCGCCGACTCGACCAAGGTCGGGCAGCGGTACCGCGACTACGTCCGCGAGGACGTCCAGATCCGTCGGTTGATGAGCACCGGGCTCGAGCGCGCCGGTATCGCCAAGGTCGAGATCGAGCGCACCCGTGACCGGGTCCGCGTCGACATCCACACCGCCCGCCCGGGCATCGTCATCGGGCGTCGTGGCGCGGAGGCCGACCGCATCCGCGGTGAGCTGGAGAAGCTCACCGGCAAGCAGGTGCAGCTCAACATCCTCGAGGTGAAGAACGCCGAGATCGAGGCTCAGCTGGTCGCGCAGGGCATCGCCGAGCAGCTCGCCAGCCGCGTCTCGTTCCGCCGCGCCATGCGCAAGGGCATCCAGTCCGCGCAGCGCGCCGGCGCCAAGGGCATCCGGGTGCAGGTCTCCGGTCGCCTCGGCGGCGCGGAGATGAGCCGCACGGAGTTCTACCGTGAGGGTCGGGTGCCGCTGCACACGCTGCGGGCCAACATCGACTACGGCTTCCACGAGGCCAAGACCACGTTCGGGCGCATCGGCGTCAAGGTGTGGGTCTACAAGGGCGACATGACGGAGAAGGAGTTCGCGCGCGAGCAGGCGACCCAGGCTCCGCGGGCACCCCGTGGCCCCCGCACCGACCGTCCCGAGCGTTCGGACCGGCCCGCGGGCGGCCCGCGTACGGCGCGTGCTCCGCGGCCTGACCGCCCGGAGGCCGCCGAGGCTCCCGCTGAGGCTCCCGCCGAGACCGGAACGGAGGCCTGAGCATGCTCATCCCGCGCAGGCTGAAGCACCGCAAGCAGCACCACCCGGGGCGCTCCGGCGCCGCCAAGGGTGGCACCGCGATCAGCTTCGGCGACTACGGCATCCAGGCTCTCGAGCCCGCCTACGTCACCAACCGGCAGATCGAGGCCGCCCGTATCGCCATGACCCGCCACATCAAGCGTGGCGGCAAGGTCTGGATCAACATCTACCCGGACCGTCCGCTGACGAAGAAGCCCGCCGAGACCCGCATGGGTTCCGGCAAGGGTTCGCCGGAGTGGTGGATCGCCAACGTCAAGCCCGGTCGAGTGATGTTCGAGCTCGCCGGTGTTCCGGAGCCGCTCGCGCGTGAGGCCATGCGTCGCGCGCAGCACAAGCTCCCCATGAAGACCCGTTTCGTGGTGCGCGAGGGAGGTGCCAGCTGATGGTCGTCGGGACGAAGAACCTCATGACCGATGCGCTGGACGGCTACGCCGACGAGCGACTCGTCGCCGAGCTGAAGAAGGCGAAGGAAGAGTTGTTCAACCTCCGGTTCCAGTCGGCCACCGGCCAGCTGGAGAGCCACGGACGCCTGCAGGCCGTGCGTCGCGACATCGCCCGGATCTACACGATCCTGCGCGAGCGCGAGCTCGGCATCCGCACCGCCCCGAGCCCGAGCGAGTGAGGCAGAAGTGAGCACCCAGGACGAGCAGACGACGGCGACGTCGGAGAACCGGCCCGACCGCAAGACGCGGCGCGGGTACGTCGTCAGCGACAAGATGGACAAGACGGTCGTGGTCCAGGTCGAGGCGCGGGTCAAGCACCCGCTCTACGGCAAGGTCATGCGGCGCACGAGCAAGGTCAACGCACACGACGAGCAGAACGCGGCGGGCGTCGGCGACCTGGTGCTCATCATGGAGACCCGACCTCTGTCGGCCACCAAGCGGTGGCGGCTGGTCGAGATCCTCGAAAAGGCCAAGTAAGTCGATCGACAGTTGCCCGCGGGTGACCTCGTCGTCAGGCGAGCAACCCGTGTGCATCACGGCAACTACACGTTCGGACAGGCTCGGGCGCAGCGCGTCCCGAGAACCCGCCAGACGACAGGAGTGAAGGACCCATGATCCAGCAGGAGACGCGGCTACGCGTCGCCGACAACACCGGTGCCAAGGAGATCTTGTGCATCCGGGTTCTCGGCGGCTCGGGGCGCCGCTACGCCGGCATCGGCGACGTCATCGTCGCCACCGTGAAGGACGCCATCCCCGGTGGCAACGTGAAGAAGGGTGACGTCGTCAAGGCGGTCATCGTGCGCACCCGCAAGGAGCGTCGTCGTCCGGACGGCTCATACATCAAGTTCGACGAGAACGCGGCCGTGATCCTCAAGAACGACGGGGAGCCCCGGGGCACGCGCATCTTCGGCCCGGTGGGCCGCGAGCTGCGCGACAAGAAGTTCATGAAGATCATCTCGCTGGCGCCGGAGGTGCTCTGACCATGGCCAAGATCAAGAAGGGCGACCTCGTCGTCGTCATCTCCGGGTCGCGCAAGGACCGTGGCAAGCAGGGCCGTGTGCTGGAGGTCCTCTCGGAGAGCCAGCGCGTCGTCGTCGAGGGTGTGCGCCGGGTGACCAAGCACACCAAGGCGGGCACGTCACCGCGCGGCACCCGTACCGGTGGCATCGAGATCATCGAGGCCCCGATCCACATCAGCAACGTGATGCTGGTCGACCCGGAGACGAAGAAGGGCACCCGGGTGGGCTACCGCACCGAGCAGATCGAGCGTGACGGCCGGCTGAAGACCGTCCGGGTCCGGGTGGCCAAGCGCTCCGGGAAGGACGTCTGATGACCACGCAGACCAGCATCGAGGTGCCGGCCACGCCGCGCCTGCGGGCCCGCTACCACGCCGAGATCAAGGGCGCGCTCCTCACCCAGTTCAGCCACCAGAACGTCAACGAGGTGGCTCGGCTGGTGAAGGTCGTCGTCAACATGGGTGTCGGCGAGGCCGCCAAGGACTCCAAGCTCATGGACGGTGCGGTGCGCGACCTGACCGCGATCACCGGCCAGAAGCCCACGGTCACCAAGGCCCGCAAGTCCATCGCGCAGTTCAAGCTGCGCGAGGGCATGCCGATCGGTGCGCACGTCACGCTGCGTGGCGACCGGGCGTGGGAGTTCCTGGACCGGCTGCTGTCGATCGCGCTGCCGCGCATCCGTGACTTCCGCGGCCTGTCCGACAGCCAGTTCGACGGCCACGGCAACTACACGTTCGGCCTCACGGAGCAGTCCGTGTTCCACGAGATCGACCAGGACAAGATCGACCGCGTCCGCGGTATGGACATCACGGTCGTGACCACCGCCACCACCGACGACGAGGCCCGTGCCTTCCTCAAGGCGCTCGGCTTCCCGTTCAAGGAGAACTGACCATGGCGAAGACCGCCCTCGTCAACAAGGCGAACGCGAAGCCGAAGTTCGCCGTGCGGGGCTACACGCGCTGCCAGCGCTGCGGGCGACCGCACTCGGTGTACAAGAAGTTCGGCCTGTGCCGGATCTGCGTGCGCGAGATGGCCCACCGCGGCGAGCTGCCCGGTGTGACGAAGAGCAGCTGGTAACCCGAAACTCCCACGTCGGTAGGTCTGCACCGCACCACGAGCAGATACCCCGGCGAGAAAGGGGCGACGCCCCATGACCATGACCGACCCGATCGCGGACTTCCTCACCCGTCTGCGGAACGCGAACACGGCGCACCACGACAGCGTGGTGATCCCGTTCTCGAAGCTGAAGTCGCACATCGCGGAGATCCTCCAGGCGGAGGGCTACATCGCGGGGTGGACCGTCGAGGACGCCACCGTGGGCAAGAACCTCGTCGTCACGTTGAAGTACGGCCCGAACCGCGAGCGCGCCCTGGCGGGCGTCAAGCGCGTGTCCAAGCCGGGCCTGCGCGTGTACGCGAAGTCGACCAACCTGCCGAAGGTGCTCGGCGGCCTGGGCGTGGCGATCCTGTCCACGTCGTCGGGGCTGCTGACGGACAAGCAGGCCGCCAAGAAGGGCGTGGGTGGGGAAGTCCTCGCCTACGTCTGGTAAGCCCGAGACGGAAGGAGTAACGCCATGTCTCGAATCGGCAGGATCCCCGTCCCGGTGCCGGCCGGCGTCCAGGTGGACATCGACGGCGCGCTGGTGACGGTTCAGGGGCCCAAGGGCACCCTGAGCCACACCGTGCCCACCCCCATCATGGTTCAGCGGAACGACGACGGTGCACTGGTCGTCACGCGGCCCGACGACGAGCGGGCGTCGCGCTCGCTGCACGGCCTGACCCGCACGCTGCTGGCCAACCTCGTCATCGGTGTGACCGAGGGCTACAGCAAGAAGCTCGAGATCGTCGGCACCGGGTACCGCGTGCAGGCCAAGGGCGACACCCTCGAGTTCGCGCTCGGCTTCAGCCACCCGGTGACGGTCACACCCCCCGAGGGCATCGCCTTCACCGTCGAGGCCCCGACCCGGTTCACGGTGTCCGGCATCGACAAGCAGCAGGTGGGCGAGGTCGCCGCGAACATCCGCAAGATCCGCAAGCCCGAGCCGTACAAGGGCAAGGGCGTCAAGTACGCCGGCGAGATCGTGCGGCGCAAGGTCGGAAAGGCTGGGAAGTAGCCATGGCGATCACCATCAAGGGCAAGGGCAAGGCGATCTCGCGTCAGCGGCGCCACCTGCGTCTGCGCAAGAAGGTCGTCGGCACCGCGGCGCGTCCGCGTCTCGTCGTCACCCGTTCTGCCCGGCACATCGTCGCGCAGGTGGTGGACGACGCCATCGGCCGCACCTTGGCCTCCGCGTCCACCCTCGAGGCGGACCTGCGGTCGCTCGAGGCCGACAAGACCGCCAAGGCGCGCAAGATCGGCGAGCTCATCGCCGAGCGGGCGAAGGCTGTCGGCATCGAAGCGGTCGTGTTCGACCGCGGCGGCAACACGTACCACGGCCGCGTGGCCGCGGTGGCCGACGGTGCACGCGAGGGGGGCCTCTCGCTATGAGCTGCGCCAGGACCCGGACGCCCGTCGAGACGAAGAAGAGGACCCACTGATGGCTGCTGGACCACGCAGCAACACCGGGGCGCCCCAGGGCGGCTCCGGCGGCGAGCGCCGTGACGGTGGCCGCCGCGAGGGCGGGCGGCGTCAGGATGCCCCCGAGAAGAGCGCGTTCCTGGAGCGCGTCGTCAAGATCAACCGCGTCGCCAAGGTCGTCAAGGGCGGCCGCCGGTTCAGCTTCACCGCGCTGGTCGTGGTGGGCGACGGCGACGGCACCGTCGGTGTCGGCTACGGGAAGGCCAAGGAGGTGCCCGCGGCGATCGCCAAGGGCGTCGAGGAGGCGAAGAAGAGCTTCTTCCGCGTCCCCCGCATCCAGGGCACCATCCCGCACCCCGTCCAGGGTGAGGCCGCTGCCGGTGTCGTGTTCCTGCGCCCCGCGTCCCCCGGTACCGGCGTGATCGCCGGCGGTCCGGTGCGCGCGGTGCTGGAGTGCGCCGGCATCCACGACGTGCTGAGCAAGTCGCTGGGTTCGTCGAACTCGATCAACATCGTCCACGCGACGGTCGCGGCCCTCAAGGGTCTCGAGATGCCGGAGGCCGTGGCTGCGCGTCGTGGGCTGCCGCTCGAGCACGTGGTTCCGGCCCCGCTGCTGCGGGCGCAGGCCGCTGGCCGGGCTGCCGCTGCCGCGGGCTCCAAGGCGGGTGCGTGATGGCCCGTCTCAAGGTGACCCAGACCAAGTCCGCCATCGGCGGCAAGCAGAACCAGCGCGACACGCTGCGCACCCTGGGCCTGAAGCGGATCGGCGACGTCGTCGTCAAGGAGGACCGTCCGGAGATCCGCGGCATGGTCCGTACGGTGATGCACCTGGTCGCCGTCGAGGAGGTCGAGTGAGCATGGCCGACGACAAGAAGGCCACGGAGAAGGCGGACGACGCGGTGAAGGCCGCGACGCCCGCGAAGAAGGCTGCACCCAAGGCTGCCAAGACCGAGCCGAAGGTTGCCAAGGCGGAGCCGAAGACCACCGCGGCGAAGTCCACGGAGGCCAAGGCGAGCAAGCCGGCGGCTGCGAAGGCCTCGGCGAAGGCCTCTGACGAGACCTCGGCGGCGGCTGCGAAGCCGGCGGCCAAGGCGACCGCCAAGGCGAGCACCGAGAAGGCGACCACCGCGAAGGCGGCAGCTGCCAAGCCGGCGGCGAAGGCCAGCACGGCGAAGGCGAGCACGGCGAAGGCGAGCACGGCGAAGGCCGAGCCCACCGAGGCCGCGCGCAAGGCCGCCGAGGAGGCCGCCAAGCCCGGTGCCGGCGGCGTGCTTCGGGTGCACCACCTGCGTCCGGCCCCCGGCGCCAAGACGGCCAAGATGCGCGTCGGCCGTGGCGAGGGCTCCAAGGGCAAGACCGCGGGCCGTGGCACCAAGGGCACCAAGGCCCGCTACCAGGTGCCGGAGCGGTTCGAGGGCGGCCAGATGCCGATGCACATGCGCCTGCCGAAGCTGCGCGGGTTCAAGAACCCGTTCCGCGTCGAGTACCAGGTGGTCAACCTGGACCGGCTCGGGGAGCTGTACCCGGACGGAGGCGACGTCACTGTCGCCGACCTCGTCGCCAAGGGCGCGGTGCGCAAGGGCAAGCCGGTCAAGGTGCTCGGCGAGGGCGACCTCGCGGTGTCCGTGTCCGTCGCGGTCGACGCCTGCTCGGCGTCGGCCAAGGAGAAGATCGAGGCCGCCGGCGGAAGCGTGACCGCCGGCCGCTAGCAGCAGCTCGTCGAACAAGAGGGCCGGGGTGTCACACCCCGGCCCTCTTGTTGTGCCTGGTCAGTGACTTGCAGTCACCGTAGGTGCTAGCACCTATGCGTGAAACGGATCCTCTGGACACGCGTTCAAGTGGACCAGAACCCCGGCCGATGACCGATTGGGTAGATCTGGCGCACGCCACGTGGGCGCGGCGCTGAGTGCTGCCCACGGTCGGCAGGGGAGGAGTGGACATGCGCGGACGTCTCGGCGTCGCGGCCGCAGCCGCGCTCGCCCTGCTCGCCACCGCCGGCCTGGTGGTCATCCCGTCGGCGCCAGCCGTGGCTGCGGTCGGGGACACCGGCAGCTCGTCAGGCGCGGCCACGTTCGCCACCGCCGGCACAGGGCTGCTGCGCACCCAGATCTCGTGGCTCACCTGGGGCACGTCGGGGAGCGCGGTCGCCTCCGGGACGACGGTGACCAACTGGGTCCAGGTGAGCGACATCGCCCGCGTGGAGGTGTCCTGCGCCCTGACCGTCGTCACCGGTGGGGTCAGTGCCTACCGACCCGGGACGTGGGCCGGCGACGGTCTCGACGGCATGTACAACATCGGCGGCACCGGCACGAACAACCAGATGGTCATCGGCCTCGTCAGCGGCGATGGACGGACCGACACCTTCGACGTCGCCTGCTCGGCCGCGCTGGCGACGTACGACGGCACGGGCTTCGCGGCGGGCAACCGCGTCTCGAGTGCCGCCGTCACCTTGCCGGGGCTGGTGCTGGCCGACGCCGAGTCGATGGGTTCCGGCGAGAGCATCACGGCGCGGCCCCTGACCAACGCGGCGGGCTCGACCTGGCGCATCATCGACACCAACCCCGGGTGCTCGACGAGCGGCAACATCACGGCTTCGCGGGCGGCCGACGGGACGCTGAGCATCCTCCCGGCCGGTGGGAACCAGTGCAACGACGCTGCGACCGCCGGGACGGCGACCGCGGTCGCGTACCTGGATGGCGACGCGAGCATGCGGGTGTCCGTGCAAGGCAGCGGGCTGCAGGCCGCGGCGATCGGGTTCATCCTCGACGCCGACTACGGGGACGCGCCGCAGAGCTACGGCGTGTCGGGCGCGCTCAACCGCACCTGGCTGACGGCAGGCGCCATCACCAGCGCCACCGCCACCGCCGTGGCGGGTCCGGCCGTCACGTTCACGGAGGCGTCGGTCGTGGCTCCCGGGGTGACCGCGACGTCGACACCCCGGCTCGGCCCGTCCCTGACCTACGAACGGGTCCCGTTGTTCTCCGCCACCGCAGCGGGCGACACGGACAACGCCTTCGCGACCGCTCCGACCACGCTGACCACCGGCACGGCCGGGGTGACCGCGATCACCCTCGCGCCACGGTGCCGGGCCGCCGGGTGGGTCCAGGGCTGGATCGACTGGAACCGCAACGGCAAGTTCGACGCCACCGAGGCGTCCAACCAGGTCCAGTGCACGAGCACGGCCGAACCCCCGGCCACGGTGACGCTGACCTGGACCATCCCCAGCGACGCCCGTGGCGGGACGACCTTCGTCCGGCTCGTCGCCGCAAGCGTCCAGGCGGAGCTGGCACCCACCGGTGTGATGTCGTCCGGCGAGGTCGAGGACTTCCAGGTCACCGCCAACGTCCGTTCCCTCACCGTGACGAAGACGGCCTACACCGATGCCGCCATGACGACCGTGGCGCCCGCGGTGCCCGCCGTCGGCAGCGTCCTGTACTACCGCCTGGTCCTGACCAACGTCGGGAACACCACCTACACCACGGCGAACCCCGCCTACCTGTACGACGACTACAGCCTCGCCGCCGACGATGCGACGTTCGGCACCCTGGCAACGAGCCCGACCACGTACGGCACCGCCACCCAGGCCGGCTCGCGCATCACCTTCACGCAGACCGCGGGCACGTTCGCCGCCAACGGCACGGTGACCATCACGTACCGGCTGACCGTCGGCTCCGCCGGGAACGGTGCGATGACGAACCTCGCCCGGACCTCCGGCGTGGCGATCGCCGCCGGCACGCCGATCACCTGCGACATCGGCTCCGCCGATCGGCTGGCCGCTGTCTGTGCGCGGGTGGACCTCGTCTCGCCCAGCGCGAGCGTGACCAAGACCGCCAACGTGGCGGCGATCCCCGCTGCCGGTGGCACGGTCGGCTACACGCTGACGGTGACCAACACCAGCACCGTCCCCTACACGGCGACCTCGCCGGCACGCGTCGTCGACTACTACGGCGGGCTCGTCGGCGCGGCGAGCGGTACGCCGGTCGCCTCGGCGTCGTCGGGCACCGTCGCGCCGGTGGACACGGCCAACCGCCTCATCTCGTGGAGCGGGGCGCTACCCGTCGGTGGCTCCGTGACGATCACGGTCACCGTGACGGTGACGTCCGCCGTGTCCAACGCCATGATGACGAACCTGGCGCGGGTGTCGTACGCGACGCTGAGCACCGCTGCCGCCCAGGCGGCGTGCACCGCGGGCGAGCAGACCGCCGTGACGTGCGCGACGCACGTGCTGCTCCGATTCGCGGTCGCCGTGACGAAGACCGCCTACCTGGCCACCGACACCACGTTCACCACGCCGATCGTCGGGACCACCGCGACCCCCGCTGTGCTGGCGCCGGGGACGACCGTCGTCTGGCGCTACGTCGTGACCAACACCGGATCCGGTGCGCTGACGAACGTGGTGCTCACGGACACCGCCACCGACACCGCGACCACGATCTCCGGGACGACGAGCGCCACGACGAACCCGACGATCACCTGCCCCGGGTATCCCTCGGGCACGTCGGTGACCATCGCCGCACTCACGGCAGGGGCCGCCCTGACGTGCACGTCTGTGCCGACGGCGATCGGAGTCAGCTAGCGCCGATGCCACCCACACACCGCAACCAGTCCACCCACCCCGACCTCTCCACCCACCACGACCCGCAGGACGCCCGCCCGGACGTGCTGCCAGCCCATCCGGGCACCTACCCCCAGAAAGGCACCACGATGAACAACAGGACCAAGGGCGTCATCGCCGGCATCGCCGGACTCGCGCTCCTCACCGGCGGCACCACCTTCGCGCTGTGGTCGGACACCACCGGCGCCATCGCCGGCGGCACGATCATCAACGGCAACCTCGACGTCGCTGCTGTGACTCCGATCGCCTGGTACGACACGTCCGCGGACCGCACGGACAAGGCGTCCACGAGCCCCGTCAGCGGCGTCGCGGCCCACGCGATCACCGACCTCACCACCTGGAAGATGGTTCCCGGCGACACGGTCGAGGGCAACCTCGGCCTCGAGGTGGCGCTGTCCGGCGACAACCTCGTCGCGAACCTCAAGGTTGCGACGACGGCCACGTCCGGGCTGCCCGCCGGCGTCACCGTGACGTACGACGTCTACCGCGCTCCGATCACCCCCGAGCTCGTGCCCCAGCGCGTCGTCACCGCCGGCGTGTTCGGCGTCGACTCCACGCTGCGCTTCGCTGCGCCGCGCGCGGGTCAGGCCGCGGGCGCCCCGCTCAACGCCGCGCCCACGATCGTCGTCGCCAAGACGGTGACCAGCGGCACCGCGAACGTCTGGGTGGTCGTCAAGGTGGCGTTCGCAGCGGGCACCACCGGCTCGACGGCGTCGGCCACGATGAACGCGTCGACCGTGCTCAACAGCATCACGGCGACCCTGGACCAGGTCCGGACCGGCGCCGACTTCATGTGACGCCCCGGGGTGGGGGTGGGCCGATCCGGCTCGCCCCCACCCCCGGCCAGCCGCACCCCCGCAACTCGGAAGGAGGGACTCGATGACCACCAACCGCGCCGCCGGCGACAGCTGGTTCGCCGGCCTGCGCTCGGCGCTGGTCACCGGGCTGCTCCTCATCGTGCTCGCTCTGGCGGTGGCGCTCGCCGTCGTGCCGAAGGTGCTCGACGGCGCAGCGCTCACCGTGCTCACCGGCTCCATGGAGCCGACGCTCTCACCCGGGGATGTCGTCGTCGTGCGCGGCGTGAAGGACCCGGCCGCCCAGGTGCAGATCGGCGACGTCGTCGCCTTCCAGCCGGAGTCGAACAACCCGACGCTCATCACCCACCGCGTCGTCGCCAAGACGTTCACGTCGACCGGCACGCAGTTCGTCACCCGCGGCGACGCCAACGGAGCCGACGACGACCCGATCGAGCCCGCCCAGATCAAGGGCGTCATGGTGTACCACGTGCCGTGGATCGGCCACGTCATGCTGTGGCTCGGCGACCGGCGGCCGATCGTCGTCGGGGCGCTCGCGGTGGCGCTGCTCGCCTACGCGGGCTTCATGATCTTCCGGCCGAGCCGCCCGAAGGAGTCGGCCGACGAGCCGGCGACCGCGCCCGCATCCGCGCCCGCCGCGGCGCCGGTTCCGGAGCCTGTGGTCGCCCCACAGCCGGACGAGCCGGACGAGCCGCGCCGCCGCGGCAGGCACGGGGGCGACTCATGAGGGCCCCCCGCTGGCTCGTGCTGTCGGCCGCCGGCCTGCTGGTCGCCGGCGGAGCCGCAGGCATCACGTACGCCCTGTGGGGCGACGGGGCGAGCGCCGCCGCCGGCGTGATCCGGTCCGGCACCCTCGACCTGCAGCTGACCGGTTACCCGACGTGGGCGGAGACCAGCTCCGACGTCGCGCCGGTGGACCGGCACAGCGGGACCGTCGACGCGAGCCTCACGGTCGACCACCTGACGACCCCCGGCGACACGATCACCATCACTCAGCCCTTCACCACCGTGCTGGACGGGGACAACCTCGCGGCCCGGCTCACCGTGGGGTGGGCCAACGGCAGCGTGCCGGTCACCGTCGGCGGCCGCGTGAGCGCCACCTACCGCGTGACGATGCCCGACGGGACGACGTCTGCGGCGACGCCCCTCGGCACGGCCGTGACCATGCCGGGCGCGCCGGACAACCTCGTCCCGGCGGAGGCTGCCGGCACGTGGACCCTCGTGGTGACGGTGGTGTCCTCGGGCACCGACCTCGTCGTCGCCCCGAGCGGGATCGGCACCGCGCCGAACTTCCAGACCGGCGACATCGTCATCGAGCTGAACCAGGTCCGCGACGGGACGGGGTTCACACCGTGACCCGCCATGTCCCTCGTCCATGGGCCGGTGCTCGGCCGTCGCCAGCTGCGGCGCGCCGTCCGCACGGGGCGCCTGGCGGGCTGCTCGGCACCGTGCTCGTGCTCGTCCTCGCTGCCGTGGTCGGCTTCGGCGCGGTCGGCACCTTCGCGCTGTGGCGGGACTCCGAGCACGGCACCCTGCAGGTGCGGACCGGGGTCGTGCTGTTCGGCGCGGGCGCTCCGGCGGCCACCCTGGCGAGCTATGCGGGGTCGACGGCCGCCGTGTCCGGGCGCCCCGGCGTCAACGAGGGCGCCGTGACCTTCTCGTTCGGGCCGGTCCAAGCGGCCACCCTCTACAACTCCGGGGCCCTGACCGGGGGGTCGGTGGCGATCCCGGTGCAGGTCGACTCGCTGGCCCAGGGACACCGCGGGCTGTCCTACCAGGTGACGACGACGCTCAACGGTGGCATCTTCGGGGCGTCCACGG
>Ga0302287_10000676_pt1 | contig 15753 bp, 6 predicted proteins | sample III_Fen_E2_4_FD_200452 | JGI IMG/M metagenome (GOLD analysis project Ga0302287, IMG submission 200452) | Peat permafrost microbial communities from Stordalen Mire near Abisko, Sweden - III_Fen_E2_4 | ecosystem: Environmental > Terrestrial > Soil > Wetlands > Permafrost | place: Sweden: Abisko...
ATGATTGGTCATCGACATATTTTCAAGAATTATTTGTATCTTTGCAACCTCAAAAAAGTCCTTATAATAAGGATTTCCCTATTTGTAATCATAGGGTTCTAATCGTACCTTTATGGAATTGAAACTCGACAACTGTAATCTTTGTCCGAAAAACAGGAAAAGGTTCTAATCGTACCTTTATGGAATTGAAACTCGAGTTGCCACATCCCATCCATATGTTTAAACAGTTCTAATCGTACCTTTATGGAATTGAAACCAGGTATGGGTATAACGCTACCTGAGACATGGCAATAGTTCTAATCGTACCTTTATGGAATTGAAACACAGGATGAATATGACATGCAACTTGTACAGCTTAAAGTTCTAATCGTACCTTTATGGAATTGAAACTTTCCATCTTCCGAGGCAAGGTACAGGGCCGATATGTTCTAATCGTACCTTTATGGAATTGAAACAGCGAATAACGATTAAGACTAATCGATTATCTTATTTAGTTCTAATCGTACCTTTATGGAATTGAAACATTATAAATGTCTCTGTAGATGTTGCAAAAAGAACTCGTTCTAATCGTACCTTTATGGAATTGAAACTTCGTTTAAAGACAAATGATGGAATCTATTATAATATAGTTCTAATCGTACCTTTATGGAATTGAAACAAATGGTGCTATCCACGTTATTGTTGCACCTGAGAGTGTTCTAATCGTACCTTTATGGAATTGAAACTCTTTCAACTGAAGGGCAAGCATTTCACCCGGCATAGTTCTAATCGTACCTTTATGGAATTGAAACCTTCCACTTCTTTCGTCAATAGTAAAAAATGCCAGTTCTAATCGTACCTTTATGGAATTGAAACGTTTAAAACTTCTGGCCATGACGAATCCCTTCCGGTTCTAATCGTACCTTTATGGAATTGAAACATATATCACAACACAGTTGCAGGCATGTCAGTCCGGTTCTAATCGTACCTTTATGGAATTGAAACCCATTCTCGTCAGTGATAGACGGGAATGCCTCATTCAGGTTCTAATCGTACCTTTATGGAATTGAAACTCGAGAAGGGTGTCCTGCATGAAGTTCGCTTCCATGTTCTAATCGTACCTTTATGGAATTGAAACTGGGGTGGTTGCCAATATTGAAAGAAATTAAACTCGTTCTAATCGTACCTTTATGGAATTGAAACACAGCATAAGTTTGTCCACATATCCAAGCATCCAACTCGTTCTAATCGTACCTTTATGGAATTGAAACTTTCTATCATCAGAGCACCGTAATCTTTATTACTCTTTGTTCTAATCGTACCTTTATGGAATTGAAACTGTAGTGAGAAATACACATTGCATGAAAAGGATCTAGGTTCTAATCGTACCTTTATGGAATTGAAACTTTATACCTTGTTGGCTTTCGGGTTTATTATTATTTTTGTTCTAATCGTACCTTTATGGAATTGAAACTTTAATGGTGGAGTTGTAGGCAAAGTACTTCTGTGTTCTAATCGTACCTTTATGGAATTGAAACTGAAGACATTTGTAAATACAACACTCGGTGAAACGGTTCTAATCGTACCTTTATGGAATTGAAACTATCGATGGAGTGGTACCACGATGGTTGAAATTAGCGTTCTAATCGTACCTTTATGGAATTGAAACGCCTCATCGAGTTTAGCGTATTCCGTAAACAACATGTTCTAATCGTACCTTTATGGAATTGAAACTTAAATACGCAACCAAAACAAGGAGAAGAACCAAATGGTTCTAATCGTACCTTTATGGAATTGAAACTCTTTGCTTCTTTCTTTGTTAGTCCCATATTCGTTAATGTTCTAATCGTACCTTTATGGAATTGAAACAAAGGTCAATAACTGTTACCCCTAAAGAATTTGAGTTCTAATCGTACCTTTATGGAATTGAAACTTTCTATCAGCAGCGCACCGTAATCTTTATTACTCTTGTTCTAATCGTACCTTTATGGAATTGAAACCGGAATGTTCTCAATCCGCTACCGTTCAGATATCCAGTTCTAATCGTACCTTTATGGAATTGAAACCTTCCTCCGACATTTCCAATTGCGGATTTTATAAGTTCTAATCGTACCTTTATGGAATTGAAACAATACAAAGTAAAGTTGTTGGTAAAAGAATCGGATCGGTTCTAATCGTACCTTTATGGAATTGAAACCCTTTGTTTGAATATCTTTCAATTAATCTTTCGAGTTCTAATCGTACCTTTATGGAATTGAAACTGAAAAATACACGCTTTCAAATTTTTGACAATCTGACGTTCTAATCGTACCTTTATGGAATTGAAACACGAATTAATCAGACTCTGAAAGTGCGATGAAAGGTTCTAATCGTACCTTTATGGAATTGAAACTCATCTTCCATAACAGACTCAAGCACATCTGAATTGTTCTAATCGTACCTTTATGGAATTGAAACAAACTATCAAATATTTGGAACTGGATGGCAAAGAAAGTTCTAATCGTACCTTTATGGAATTGAAACACCTTCATATGCTCACGCCAATGAGCGTTTTCAGGTAAGTTCTAATCGTACCTTTATGGAATTGAAACTTGTTGAGCCACGATTGACAGGGAACGCATGGTGGGTTCTAATCGTACCTTTATGGAATTGAAACGCGATAAGTTTCTGGGATATAGATCTTTCCGTTCTTAGTTCTAATCGTACCTTTATGGAATTGAAACGACGTCTTCCACGATTCTAGAGTTTGTCCTATATGTTCTAATCGTACCTTTATGGAATTGAAACTAAATATGTCGGATATTTATGACGCATATTGGGGGTTCTAATCGTACCTTTATGGAATTGAAACAACGGAGGTGTCGAAATAAATAGACTGAAACAACTCACGTTCTAATCGTACCTTTATGGAATTGAAACTTGAGTGCATATAAGGCAACATCTAGTCTAAGCGGTTCTAATCGTACCTTTATGGAATTGAAACTACTGTACATCTATGAAATATATTATCCTGCGGATGGTTCTAATCGTACCTTTATGGAATTGAAACTAATATTGTATGTAGCTACGGAAATTTCTTTGAAGTTCTAATCGTACCTTTATGGAATTGAAACATATTCAAAACTGATGTCACGTAAGCAAGCGGATCTGTTCTAATCGTACCTTTATGGAATTGAAACTCCAGAATCTGCATGACGCCAAACTTTTGCTTCTGTTCTAATCGTACCTTTATGGAATTGAAACTGAAAAATACACGCTTTCAAATGTTTGACAATCTGTTCTAATCGTACCTTTATGGAATTGAAACTAATTATATGTTATTTGCGAGTAAGGTTGTGTCGAGTTCTAATCGTACCTTTATGGAATTGAAACAGTTCATTATTTCTTCAAGGAGTTTGATTTCATTTTCGTTCTAATCGTACCTTTATGGAATTGAAACACAGCATACCTTCAATCAAGTTCAAGGCTTGTTTGTTCTAATCGTACCTTTATGGAATTGAAACATAGCGAGAAATCTGTTGAAACAATCGAAGAGGAAGTTCTAATCGTACCTTTATGGAATTGAAACCAGGATTGGACAGCACCAAGAATTCAACAAATAGGTTCTAATCGTACCTTTATGGAATTGAAACATGATGATCTTTCAGTTTTCGCACAGATTCCTACAAGGTTCTAATCGTACCTTTATGGAATTGAAACATCTGAGATAGACACGCTCAATAAATCTCGACAGAGTTCTAATCGTACCTTTATGGAATTGAAACTTTTAATGAAATATGTCGTTATTGAACGCTATAATGTTCTAATCGTACCTTTATGGAATTGAAACCCCAGATGCTTACCGACGATGTGATGCACATTGTGTTCTAATCGTACCTTTATGGAATTGAAACAATGTCTGACGATAGTATTATTCCTTTCGCAGATGTTCTAATCGTACCTTTATGGAATTGAAACAGTATTATAAACACATTAGTTCCTGCGCTACTTTGTTCTAATCGTACCTTTATGGAATTGAAACTGGTCAGAGTGAAGATGGAAAAGACAAAATTTAGATGCTTCAAATCTTGTAGACCCTTCCATGTTCTAATCGTACCTTTATGGAATTGAAACGATTGATGGTGCAAAGAAGAAGATTCGTGTTATTCCAGTTCTAATCGTACCTTTATGGAATTGAAACGTAATTAATCCTTTAAAAAATTCACTGATATGATTGTTCTAATCGTACCTTTATGGAATTGAAACATAGCGAGACAATTGTCAGTCAGCTCAATGATTTGTTCTAATCGTACCTTTATGGAATTGAAACTATCGAATATCATTAATGATGTTAAATTGAAGGAGTTCTAATCGTACCTTTATGGAATTGAAACCAGAGAAGATACGCATGCAATGTGCTATGAGTGTGTTCTAATCGTACCTTTATGGAATTGAAACTCGTTATGCGTAATGCAACGAATGTTCCGATAAGTGTTCTAATCGTACCTTTATGGAATTGAAACGCAGATATCTGAAGGAGGTTATAACGTTGCAGACGTTCTAATCGTACCTTTATGGAATTGAAACTTAAGTATATGGAGCGGAACACCTTTTACAAGAGGGTTCTAATCGTACCTTTATGGAATTGAAACTGGTGGCAAAGTGTGAAAATGGAGATCGGAGGTATCGTTCTAATCGTACCTTTATGGAATTGAAACTATATTTCATCGAAATAAAGTGGTTTATTAATAATTTAGTTCTAATCGTACCTTTATGGAATTGAAACCTTGTGTGATTACAAAGGGATACCGATTTATTGTAGTTCTAATCGTACCTTTATGGAATTGAAACATATGTATCTTGGATAAAGATATTTGAGAACGATTACGGGTTCTAATCGTACCTTTATGGAATTGAAACCATGCAGACCTCATCGCTTCCGTAATACCGATGAGTTCTAATCGTACCTTTATGGAATTGAAACAGCGCACGATTCATACACTCAACAATGGCAGCCTCGTTCTAATCGTACCTTTATGGAATTGAAACTTTTTAGGCCCTGATTTCAAAATAGGAACATTAATATTGTTCTAATCGTACCTTTATGGAATTGAAACTCATGAAGCTTAATGCTGTTCTGATGATAATATCTGAGTTCTAATCGTACCTTTATGGAATTGAAACACAGGATGAATCAGCCTGGACTCCTTGATAATCTCGTTCTAATCGTACCTTTATGGAATTGAAACCTTGTATGAGTTCGTCCGTCACTTTCCCTTTCGCAAGTTCTAATCGTACCTTTATGGAATTGAAACATACCAAACAGGTACTGTTCTGTAGTCCCAGGTCGTTCTAATCGTACCTTTATGGAATTGAAACTAAGATTCAGTAATAGCCTTTTCATTCTCACCATGGTTCTAATCGTACCTTTATGGAATTGAAACTTAGTTAAATGTAACTGAGAGCTCTTTTTTTTAAAGCGTTCTAATCGTACCTTTATGGAATTGAAACCGGTTATTACTTCTTTAGGTTTATCCTCTTGAGCCTGGTTCTAATCGTACCTTTATGGAATTGAAACTAATTTAATTTTTAAAGGGAACCGGATTAATACCGGGTTCTAATCGTACCTTTATGGAATTGAAACTTCATCTTCTTAGTATTATCCGATATCTGCGAAGTAGTTCTAATCGTACCTTTATGGAATTGAAACCTACTCATAACTATTTACAATCGCGCATCGTTAAGTTCTAATCGTACCTTTATGGAATTGAAACAAGAATCTTCTTTTAAGTAACGACCATCAAATCGCTAGTTCTAATCGTACCTTTATGGAATTGAAACTGCATGGAGGATCTTGACTTAATCATGAATCCATTTGAGTTCTAATCGTACCTTTATGGAATTGAAACATTTTAACAGCGCAATATGGAACTGTCTGAATACCTCGTTCTAATCGTACCTTTATGGAATTGAAACATCCTATAATTTCCATTATATATATATATATCATTTTGTTCTAATCGTACCTTTATGGAATTGAAACGCCGTTACGTTTGCCCATGTAGGCGTGCACCCGATGTTCTAATCGTACCTTTATGGAATTGAAACACGGGAAGATACGGAATGCGCACCTGGTGCCCGACGGTTCTAATCGTACCTTTATGGAATTGAAACTGTGCAATATCTCCCCAAGACTGCCATCCGTAAGGAGTTCTAATCGTACCTTTATGGAATTGAAACTGTAGTTCACTTACTGCCTTTTCCTGTAATGTCTGTTCTAATCGTACCTTTATGGAATTGAAACTGAAAGACGGGGTAATAATTAGAGAGGTGTATTAGTTCTAATCGTACCTTTATGGAATTGAAACCTACTTGCAAGACAGCACAAAGAGATAAACAAACTAGTTCTAATCGTACCTTTATGGAATTGAAACTCTTTTTTGTCTTTTGTAGGTTGATGAACTTCATGTTGTTCTAATCGTACCTTTATGGAATTGAAACTCGGGATGCAACCACACTTTTTTTCGTGGTTCAACCGTTCTAATCGTACCTTTATGGAATTGAAACTCAGGAGAATATAATATTCTTTTCCAAATTCTTAATTGTTCTAATCGTACCTTTATGGAATTGAAACAAAATATTATAACTATTCATAAGATTGCCCGTTATGTTCTAATCGTACCTTTATGGAATTGAAACATCCTACGGTGATGATCCCGTCCGATCCCGGCGTATGTTCTAATCGTACCTTTATGGAATTGAAACTAATTAGATATCGTTCCCAATATCCCGGTACCGGCTGTTCTAATCGTACCTTTATGGAATTGAAACTTAATAAGTTCGTTTTCTTTCTCAAAAGCTCCCAGTTCTAATCGTACCTTTATGGAATTGAAACCCTGCAGAAGCAGACTGTATTTATAAGCGGTGACTTCGTTCTAATCGTACCTTTATGGAATTGAAACGCGATTGGAGTTAATAATACGACGTATTGGACTGCCGTGTTCTAATCGTACCTTTATGGAATTGAAACAGAAATCTGTATCATGATCTCCACTCTCCCCCCAATTGTTCTAATCGTACCTTTATGGAATTGAAACCGGGTGACCTGCAATGTTTTCCCGGTACCAATAACAGTGTTCTAATCGTACCTTTATGGAATTGAAACTCCGAGTTTTTTCATCTGCACAATGAGTGCATAATGTAGTTCTAATCGTACCTTTATGGAATTGAAACCGCAGAACTATACGCCGGGATCGGACGGGATCATCACCGTTCTAATCGTACCTTTATGGAATTGAAACGACTTTCCATTTCTGCATTACCAGTTGCATCTACGTTCTAATCGTACCTTTATGGAATTGAAACAAGAAGAAAAGGAGAACTACGAAGTTGAACATGAAGGTTCTAATCGTACCTTTATGGAATTGAAACGCCGTATAGATTGGCTGATCTCATAGCAAGCGATTTTCGTTCTAATCGTACCTTTATGGAATTGAAACTTATGAAAATGAAGAATAGACTTGTTCTTGTCGCTTACAGTTCTAATCGTACCTTTATGGAATTGAAACTCCGTCAAGAGCCTTCATGAGATGAAGATGGATGTGTTCTAATCGTACCTTTATGGAATTGAAACCCATGATCGTGAGACTGAGAAACCAAGAAAGGAAAGGTTCTAATCGTACCTTTATGGAATTGAAACTTATATTAATTATTAAGATAAATATAAGTAAATGAATGTTCTAATCGTACCTTTATGGAATTGAAACCGGCATGATTCTAGCTTTTTCGTGCTAGTTCTGCGTTCTAATCGTACCTTTATGGAATTGAAACTCAGCTTTCTCTTTTACAGATAAACCCTCCAAAACAAGGTTCTAATCGTACCTTTATGGAATTGAAACATGCTTTCAGATGATGGGAGCATAAATAAAGGATCAGTTCTAATCGTACCTTTATGGAATTGAAACTTATATTAATTATTAAGATAAATATAAGTAAATGAATGTTCTAATCGTACCTTTATGGAATTGAAACCCGCTACCGGATTCGGCGTGGTGAATAATGATAAGTTCTAATCGTACCTTTATGGAATTGAAACGAAGATGAATATGTGGAAACGGAGGTAGTGGATGAGTTCTAATCGTACCTTTATGGAATTGAAACAAGGAAACATTATATAATAACATTCGGCTTGGAGAGTTCTAATCGTACCTTTATGGAATTGAAACCTTGGAATGATGAACCGATACAAATTTAAAAAATAAGTTCTAATCGTACCTTTATGGAATTGAAACAAAAAACAAATTGAAAATTACAAAAAGATTGCTAGTTCTAATCGTACCTTTATGGAATTGAAACCGGTTATATTGTTGAAGACTGTCCTGCGCTAGACGGTTCTAATCGTACCTTTATGGAATTGAAACCCCATGTGTATTTAGACATTAGGAAGTCATGTACGTTCTAATCGTACCTTTATGGAATTGAAACTAACTCTCAGGATCATAAACCTCGTGATAGGTTCCGGTTCTAATCGTACCTTTATGGAATTGAAACTTAATATATACTTCTTTGTCTTTTGTGCAATAGAGTTCTAATCGTACCTTTATGGAATTGAAACTTAATAGTAGTCCCATCAGTACCTTTGTGATAATAGTTCTAATCGTACCTTTATGGAATTGAAACTGAGTCCCGTCTGATCGATAACGGTCATACCATAGTTCTAATCGTACCTTTATGGAATTGAAACATTAAGAGTCCATCGAAAGAGAAAGAGTTGCTGGTACCGTTCTAATCGTACCTTTATGGAATTGAAACCAAAGATAAAGACTGATAAGAGTGAAAAGGAAATAAAGTTCTAATCGTACCTTTATGGAATTGAAACTTGCGAGTTTATTCCGGATGAAATCGCGCATACCGGTTCTAATCGTACCTTTATGGAATTGAAACATTGAACTTAACCAGTTTGACAGGTCAGTTGTGATGTTCTAATCGTACCTTTATGGAATTGAAACTTCAGATTATTCGCCGAGCATGCTGTCTTGATATCTGAGTTCTAATCGTACCTTTATGGAATTGAAACAATGAAAGAGCCTTTGTACTATTCGTTCGGCCGTCAGTTCTAATCGTACCTTTATGGAATTGAAACTCTTTGTGTCACATGCCGACGGAGTAAAGCCTCTGGGAGTTCTAATCGTACCTTTATGGAATTGAAACACAATAAGTATGTATATAAAGCTGTTGGTGAGGCTATCGTTCTAATCGTACCTTTATGGAATTGAAACATAATAAAACTTATTAAAAGGCCTGTTAAAAATAAAGTTCTAATCGTACCTTTATGGAATTGAAACAACGATACCAGATGGGCGACATATAAGCGTCAGGTTGTTCTAATCGTACCTTTATGGAATTGAAACTGCGCAGAATATATATAATATACAAATAAATTATAAATGTTCTAATCGTACCTTTATGGAATTGAAACGCGTGTGTTAAATATAATATAATATTCTAATGGACATAGTTCTAATCGTACCTTTATGGAATTGAAACTTCAGCTTCAGACTTACTTATACAAGGTTACAGAGTCGTTCTAATCGTACCTTTATGGAATTGAAACATACAGAGATTACTCCTGTCATTACCAGTGCTGTGTTCTAATCGTACCTTTATGGAATTGAAACTAATTTATGAAAATAGTTAAAAATATAATTAAAGTAGAGTTCTAATCGTACCTTTATGGAATTGAAACAAAGATCCAATGACCTTTAATTATCTTGGAGTACATGTTCTAATCGTACCTTTATGGAATTGAAACTATTTATGGCATTCCTAAAAGAGATGTTCTAACTTAGTTCTAATCGTACCTTTATGGAATTGAAACGTCTTAGTTTCTGACGGTTTAGCGGAATCATATTCAGTTCTAATCGTACCTTTATGGAATTGAAACGCATGACGGGCATTGGCACAATGATTAAGCCTTTGTTCTAATCGTACCTTTATGGAATTGAAACGCTTCAGCAATGTGTTAAAAGAAACTTATTAGAAGTTCTAATCGTACCTTTATGGAATTGAAACGTAATATTCCTACACATGTTACTAATACATGAAGGTGTTCTAATCGTACCTTTATGGAATTGAAACGACCTTTGCGCGGTCGTGCTATAAGTAAACAAAAGTTCTAATCGTACCTTTATGGAATTGAAACTTTGCAGTTATCGGTGGGCGAGAATTTGGATTATCGTTCTAATCGTACCTTTATGGAATTGAAACCATCCTGATATTGATTGTGTGAGTTGTAACGCCTGTTCTAATCGTACCTTTATGGAATTGAAACTCTCGTCGGCGGTCTGTGGACCTGGACCGAAAATAGTTCTAATCGTACCTTTATGGAATTGAAACTCTTCTTGTTTTTCTTTTTCTATTCCTATTAATTGGTTCTAATCGTACCTTTATGGAATTGAAACTGCCGATAGCGCAGCGTTATTGTTTTTTATTAAAAGTTCTAATCGTACCTTTATGGAATTGAAACCGATTAATGAAATCAATTCGAATAAAGACAGATTCTGTTCTAATCGTACCTTTATGGAATTGAAACTGCCTTGGTGCGGATAAATGGAATATAGAAGGATCGTTCTAATCGTACCTTTATGGAATTGAAACATAGCAGGTAACTCGCAGCTCGGTGAATCAACCGTTGTTCTAATCGTACCTTTATGGAATTGAAACCATATCTAGCCTTAAAAGGAACCTATTAGACGCTATTGTTCTAATCGTACCTTTATGGAATTGAAACCGAGTAAAAACATTTGAAGTAACACTCGATTATGCGCGTTCTAATCGTACCTTTATGGAATTGAAACATGATAAATAAAAACCGTCTGGGCGGTAACAAGTGCGTTCTAATCGTACCTTTATGGAATTGAAACATTTAAAAATAAATATTATGAAGACATTATGCAAAGTTCTAATCGTACCTTTATGGAATTGAAACCGCAATATTAGTTGTTCCCTTATCTGAAATATCGGTTCTAATCGTACCTTTATGGAATTGAAACTATCATTCGGAGACGATGCACCTGCCTTGAAAATGTAGTTCTAATCGTACCTTTATGGAATTGAAACATTGGATAAGTTTCTCCGTCCCATTCTCCTCTTTCGGTTCTAATCGTACCTTTATGGAATTGAAACTCCTGTAATAAGTACTATGATGCCGAAACGTAATAAAGTTCTAATCGTACCTTTATGGAATTGAAACTCAGTTGTCTTTGCTGCATTGTACTTGTCTATCAGTTCTAATCGTACCTTTATGGAATTGAAACCACGTTTAAAGAAGCGTGCGAATACGCAGGGGGAGTGTTCTAATCGTACCTTTATGGAATTGAAACTTATGAGCAAACTAATAATATATCTTATCGCTATTCAGGTTCTAATCGTACCTTTATGGAATTGAAACGCGAAATGTCTCCGTCAGAAAGAAAAGAAACAGTTAAAGTTCTAATCGTACCTTTATGGAATTGAAACGTAGATTTTGAATTATAAGTAGAAAGACAGGACGAGTTCTAATCGTACCTTTATGGAATTGAAACAAAAATTGCAACGGCTGCACAGTGGTTATGGAATGTTCTAATCGTACCTTTATGGAATTGAAACTTTTTATACTGCGTACGAAGAACGCGCAAAAGATTTGTTCTAATCGTACCTTTATGGAATTGAAACTTATTTACTTAGTTCATTATCAATCCGATCTATCTGTTCTAATCGTACCTTTATGGAATTGAAACTTGATATTATTATTGAATATATCTATTTCGCATCTTTGTTCTAATCGTACCTTTATGGAATTGAAACTGATGTCCGTCGTGCATTCCCTTACTTCCTTCATGGTTCTAATCGTACCTTTATGGAATTGAAACCAAGTTGCCGCTCTTTCCTGTATTATTATCATTATTCTAATCGTACCTTTATGGAATTGAAACCCCTTGAGGAGACTATCTGCCTGCGCTTGTGTAATTGTTCTAATCGTACCTTTATGGAATTGAAACTATCATTAACAGTAAGAAGACGGTTACCTGAAGATTTCGTTCTAATCGTACCTTTATGGAATTGAAACCAATGAAATACATTATCCCATCCGACCCATGACGCGTTCTAATCGTACCTTTATGGAATTGAAACTGTGTCGATGTAGCCCTTATCTTAACACTACTAGCAGAGTTCTAATCGTACCTTTATGGAATTGAAACTTAATTTTAAAATTCTGTGATTTTTCGCAACCCCGTTCTAATCGTACCTTTATGGAATTGAAACCTCTTTTACCACCATGCCTTCTTCTTTCGTGCTCAGTTCTAATCGTACCTTTATGGAATTGAAACATAAGGCAGCCAAGGCTCTTAACGATAAAAGAATAGAGTTCTAATCGTACCTTTATGGAATTGAAACTGAGATAAGGTAAAATGTTTCTTATGAATGACAGATTGTTCTAATCGTACCTTTATGGAATTGAAACTTCATGGTGGTACATTTTATATTGAACATTAAAACCGTTCTAATCGTACCTTTATGGAATTGAAACATTTGTTTACTAGAGTATTCAATGCACTTCCTTTGTTCTAATCGTACCTTTATGGAATTGAAACCTTTCCCAAGATTATTTGCTGAGAAATCGACAGATGGGTTCTAATCGTACCTTTATGGAATTGAAACCTCATTGGAGCTACACTTCCGTCTAATAGTTGTACGTTCTAATCGTACCTTTATGGAATTGAAACGCATTCTGTATCTTCAGTTGTGCTTTAACTTCGTTCAGTTCTAATCGTACCTTTATGGAATTGAAACGCGGCTGATAGATACCTGTAAGGATCACGACGAGTTGTTCTAATCGTACCTTTATGGAATTGAAACTATAGATTAGCCAGCTGCTGCTCCTTCGTCATTGTGTTCTAATCGTACCTTTATGGAATTGAAACGTGTTGTAATAGAGATTATTTACTACCATTCTAAGTTCTAATCGTACCTTTATGGAATTGAAACCGGGTATCACAAAGGCTCCTGAGGGACTGTTCAATAGTTCTAATCGTACCTTTATGGAATTGAAACCGGATATCCGGATGGAAAAAATAAAAGCAGGAACGTTCTAATCGTACCTTTATGGAATTGAAACCATAGAGAGATCTCAGCAACGGAAACAGTTCCGTGTTCTAATCGTACCTTTATGGAATTGAAACTTTGTAACTTTGCTAACTTTTCAGAATCCGATATTTTGTTCTAATCGTACCTTTATGGAATTGAAACTTTCAAACAAAAATAGGTATTTCCAACAGCTTCCGTTCTAATCGTACCTTTATGGAATTGAAACAGTTGAGACATATCATTAAGCTTATATCTTTCCAGGTTCTAATCGTACCTTTATGGAATTGAAACGCCGGTGTATAAAGGTCGGTAATAAGGATACTGCGTTCTAATCGTACCTTTATGGAATTGAAACAGCTTCAGATATACATAATCAAGGAATTCAGTTAGTTCTAATCGTACCTTTATGGAATTGAAACGAAGATGAATATGTGGAAACGGAGGTAGTGGATGAGTTCTAATCGTACCTTTATGGAATTGAAACTATTTTTAATACGGATCATCTCGTCGAGCGATCGGTAGGTTCTAATCGTACCTTTATGGAATTGAAACTACAGTCGGGCCTCCGCAACAACTTAAGGGACAAAGTTCTAATCGTACCTTTATGGAATTGAAACTTCTTTTTTGATTCGCTGGCATCATCCCATGTTAGAGTTCTAATCGTACCTTTATGGAATTGAAACGAGAATGGAGCAAAGCGTATGATTGAGATTTTGAGCAGTTCTAATCGTACCTTTATGGAATTGAAACTGATGCGTCCGTCTTTTTCTGCAGCGTCAAGAATGTTCTAATCGTACCTTTATGGAATTGAAACTCGCGATAGCAAGTCCGGTAATAGCCATCGACAGCAAGTTCTAATCGTACCTTTATGGAATTGAAACTCAAAGAACTTGGCATAAAGGCAAAGAGAACATTAGGTTCTAATCGTACCTTTATGGAATTGAAACGTTCATCAACAACCGAATTCAGAGAGGAATTGATCCTGTTCTAATCGTACCTTTATGGAATTGAAACTACATCTTCTTATAAATGTCATGCACCGCACTTGGTTCTAATCGTACCTTTATGGAATTGAAACTGTATAAATTATATTTATTTTGTTTAATTGCTATTGAAGTTCTAATCGTACCTTTATGGAATTGAAACTAAAGTTGAATAGCTACGTTGCTAACAGCTTGTTTGTTCTAATCGTACCTTTATGGAATTGAAACTAAAGTTGAATAGCTACGTTGCTAACAGCTTGTTTAGTTCTAATCGTACCTTTATGGAATTGAAACTGAAGATTAACAACTAAAAAATTAAGCTCATGAGCAACTTCGTTCTAATCGTACCTTTATGGAATTGAAACTAATTTAATTTCATCCTTTATTTTACAATAAATGCAAGTTCTAATCGTACCTTTATGGAATTGAAACTTATGAAGTTCGGACCTATCTGCAAACTTTTCATGTTCTAATCGTACCTTTATGGAATTGAAACTTAACAAATATCTATATCACGATACTGACTATCTGTTCTAATCGTACCTTTATGGAATTGAAACCTCATATCCTTCCCCGATACTTCACAAAGTTTTTCGTTCTAATCGTACCTTTATGGAATTGAAACTGAAGACAATAGAAAGTGAAAAAGTACTAGAGCGGTTCTAATCGTACCTTTATGGAATTGAAACGATGTGGAAAGGTGATAAAGGTGCACTTCAAGCCGGTTCTAATCGTACCTTTATGGAATTGAAACTTTGTTACAGAGTCTTGTATAAAGAATCTGAGATGTTCTAATCGTACCTTTATGGAATTGAAACATGCAAACGATTATCAAAATACTAAAATTAAGCAAGTTCTAATCGTACCTTTATGGAATTGAAACTTATGATGCTACTGCGGGTGGTGGCCAACTTAAAGAGTTCTAATCGTACCTTTATGGAATTGAAACACGTAAACACGATATACTTCTTTTTCTTTATCTTCACGTTCTAATCGTACCTTTATGGAATTGAAACCGTTTTACTGACCCAACACCTTGAAGCTTTTTACGTTCTAATCGTACCTTTATGGAATTGAAACAGATCAGAAGACAATACACATATAGCACTTACTTGTTCTAATCGTACCTTTATGGAATTGAAACTCGTAGCAATCGATACACAAGCGTATGCGTACAGTGTTCTAATCGTACCTTTATGGAATTGAAACTAGGTAAGTGAGAAAAAGAGAGTAGAATTAGAATCAGTTCTAATCGTACCTTTATGGAATTGAAACAACTACGATAACTCTATTGTCGCAACAGCAACAAGTTCTAATCGTACCTTTATGGAATTGAAACACCTGAGCTATTTCTGCATCCTGTAGCGCAGTGAGTTCTAATCGTACCTTTATGGAATTGAAACGAACCACTTCGAACAGGTTCCTTCCGTTCTAATCGTACCTTTATGGAATTGAAACTTCAAGTAATCGCTAAGAGCAATAAGCTTCGATTTGTTCTAATCGTACCTTTATGGAATTGAAACAGGTGTAGCAATAACAAAACGTTTCTTCGAGGCACTCGTTCTAATCGTACCTTTATGGAATTGAAACTTGTGAAAGGAGATGCAGATTTCAACTCGGTTATTTTCGTTCTAATCGTACCTTTATGGAATTGAAACAACTTATAGCCGCTAACGGAAGTGTTATT